>ENA-ORXF01001838-ORXF01001838.1-marine-metagenome-genome-assembly--contig:-NODE-1838-length-13307-cov-7.818216_pt1 | contig 13307 bp, 9 predicted proteins | sample MGYA00237864_ERZ511476 | MGnify/ENA primary metagenome ERZ511476 (study PRJEB26306, sample SAMN06343908) | marine metagenome | isolation source: coastal waters | place: Atlantic Ocean: West Antarctic... | reverse complement strand
ATCAACGGAATTAAAATAGAAAAAGGAGAAAATAAAGATTTTACAATAGATTATAATTTAGGTGAAATAAGATTCAATACTACTTTTCCTATTACAAATGATATGAGAATTTGGATTGACTTCCAATATTCTGACCGAAACTACACCCGTTTTGTAACCTATGAATCTGCAACTTACAAAACTGAAAAACTAAAAATAAGTGGTTTTTTCTATAATGAAAATGATGCTAAAAATCAACCTTTACAGCAAGCACTAACAGACAATCAAAAAAAGGTTTTAGCAAATGCTGGTAATAATACTGATTTAATGTTTTCAGAAAGTGCGTTTTTAGATCCGTTTGATGAGAACAAAATCTTATACAAAAAAGTAGCAAATGGAGCCGTAGAAAATTATGAATATGCTACAGAACCGAATGACGAGTTGTACTTTGTAACTTTCACAAATGTGGGTGTAAATAACGGCGATTATAGCATAAACAGAAGTACAGCAATTGGTACTATTTATAATTACGTTGGTGTAAACCAAGGTGATTACGCACCAATTACACGTTTAATCCCACCAACAAAATCACAAGTTTTTGTAGTCAAATCAGATTATAAAGCTAATAAAAAGACAAAATTATCGTCTGAAATTGCCCTTAGCAATAATGATGCAAATTTATTTTCATCGATAGATAATAATCAAAACACAGGTATTGCAGCAAAAATTGGCTGGGAACAAATTCTAATTGATAAAAAATGGCAATTAACAAGTGCTATTAATCATGAATATGCGCATCAAAACTTTAAAACGTTACAAAGATGGGAATCTGTAGAGTTTAATAGGGATTGGAACTTACTCACCAACAACGCTACAAAAAACTATTTCCAATCAACATTTAATCTTCAAAACCAGAAAAAAGATTTTCTCTTATATAGATACAATCACTTAAGTTACCAAGACACTTATAATGGCAATAAACACGAACTGCAATCTAAAATAAAACGCAGCAATACAACTATTTTTATAGATGGTAGTTTCTTAACCAACACCTCAACTTTAGAAGACAACTCTTTTTTAAGAGCGAAAGCAACGGTAGAACATACTTTTAATAAAAGCTGGTTAGGTGCATTTACCAGCTTAGAAACCAATAGCAGAAAGAATATTAGTTCAAATAACTTTATAAAGACAAGCCATCGATTTAAAGAATTCGAAACCTATTTTGGTGTTGGAGACACGGCTAAAGTTTTTGCTAAATTAGGATTTAATCACAGAAATAATGATAGTATAAAGTCGAATAAATTTACAGAGATTAACAACCGAAAGTCGTTCTATATCAATAGTAAATTAGTTCAAAACAAAAATACTAATTTACGTATATATGGGAATTACAGAATCACAGAAAACAATTTCTCTGAAGACGAAAAATCTTTAAATTCTAGGTTGATTTTCAATCAAAAACTATTTGATAATTTTGTAAACCTAAGTACACTTTATGAAACTTCTTCTGGTAACGTTGCCAGGCAAGAATACCTTTATATAAAGACAGAACCTGGTTTGGGCTTTTATACTTGGATTGACTATAATAACGATGGAATTCAAGATTTTGACGAATTTGAAATTGCAGAATTTCAAGATCAGGCTAGTTATTTAAGGGTTCCAAAACCAAACTTGCGCTTTCTAGCTACCCAAAGAGCAAAATTTAGACAAGGCATCAACCTGAATTTTAACCAATGGAAAACAAAAAACGGATTCAAGAAAAAACTTTCCCATTTTAACAATGAAAGTTTTTTAAGCATCGAAAATGAACAATCTAGAATAGGGAACTCCTTTAACTTTAATCCTTTTAATTTTGATAAAGAAAAACTCATCACTTTAAATTTTAGTGTAAGAAATAGTTTGTACTTCAATAAAAACCTTCAAAAGTATAGCATTACCTTCACCTATGCCAAACTTAGCAACAAGCAACAATACTTTATAGGAACACAAGAGAACAACACCAAAACACATCAAATTGATTTTGCGCATAAATTTGCCTCTTTTTGGTTGTTTGATTTGATGGGAAAAGTTTCAGAAAACGATTTGCAGACAGAAAACTTCAACAATAGAAATTATGTAATTGAAGGCACCGAAATTCAGCCAAAAATTAGTTTTTTATACACCAAAAACAACAAATTAACTGCCTTTTACCACTACAAAAATAAAGAAAACACATCACAAGATTTTGAAACGTTAAAGCAACAAAAATTTGGTTTGGAATATATTTATTTAAGCAGTGAAAAAAACCAAATTACGGCAAATGTAAACATCTTTTTAAATGATTTTACAGGAGATACAAATACACCTGTTGCCTATCAAATGCTAGAAGGTTTACAAGCAGGTAAAAACTACACGTGGAACCTTTTATTTAACAGAAAGTTAAATTCTTTTTTAAACTTAAACCTGAATTATTTAGGAAGAAAAAGCGAGAATTCTAAAACAATCCATACAGGAAATATACAATTACGGGCTATTTTTTAACATTTTATTGTATGTTTTTTAATATATTTGCTTTCCAAAAAATATTAAATCATGAAAAAAATCACATTACTCGCATTATTAGTTTTTATAAGTCTTCAGTTTAATGCCCAAGAAACAGACGATACTAAGAAAAGCAAGTACAAACAAGATGTGGAAAAGAAATATGAACTTAAACTAAATGCATTTAATTTAATTGCATTTGCTGCCATAGATATTTCTTATGAAAGATTAATTAACGAAAATTCTTCTTACGGGATTGCTGTATTCTACAACTTTTCTGATTATTCAGATGATAATATTGCCTTTCCTAAAAAATTCTCTGTTACCCCTTACTACAGATGGTTTTTTTCTGAAAACAAATACGCCCAAGGTTTTTTTATAGAAGGTTTTGGAATGCTGAATACCTACCAAGACTATTATAGTAATTATGATAGTTATAACAATACAAATAATTACGATAGAGTTGAAACTCAAACAAGTTTTGCTTTAGGTATTTCTGTAGGGGGTAAGTTTGTGATAAAAGAGGGTTTTACAGCAGAAGTTCTCTTAGGTGTAGGAAGAAATTTGATTAAAGAGGAAAGCGACGATAATTATGATTTTTTTCAAAACGAAATTATTGGAAGGTTTGGAATTTCTTTAGGATATAGATTCTAAATACCCATAGTTTTAGTAGATTTGTAAAAAAATGAAAATGAAAAAGATAGTTTTAATATGTAGCCTTTTAGTAAGTTCTTTTGGGTTTTCTCAACAAGAATTTAAATTAAACATTGCAAATGCACTGGTTATAAGAAGTTTAGATATTTCTTATGAAAAGTATCTTAATATTGAAAATTCTTTCGGAATTTCAATGCTATTTAACTTAGTAGCACAAGAAGAAAGTTTTAGATACAATGAAAATATGATGATTACTCCCTATTTTCGTCATTATTTTACTACAGAACAGCAATGGAATTTCTTTAGTGAAGTATTTATAGGGATTAACTCAGGAAAAAAAGAGACTGTAGAAAACTCTAATAATTTCAATTTAGAATACACAGATGCCGCTTTAGGCGTTGCAGTAGGCACAAAATATACTTCAAAAAGCGGTTTTACAGTTGATATTTATGCGGGTATAGGTAGAAATCTCTTTTTATCTGATTCACCTATATTAGTTGCAAGAGGTGGTTTAAATCTTGGTTGGAAGTTTTAATTTTCACTTTTATATAAAATTAAAAAAGCCAGCTTTCGCTGGCTTTTTTAATTTTATATAAGAAAGATAATATCGATTTTATGAAACTAACTCGTCTTTTCTAATAGGAAGATTCTGTATTAAATCTATGTATAAATTTATTTGGGATTTTAACTGTTTGCGCTCATAAATAGCATCTAAAAATCCATGCTCTAAAACAAATTCAGATTTCTGAAAACCTTCTGGTAAATCTTTCCCAGTTGTATCTCTTACAACTCTTGGGCCAGCAAAAGCAATTAATGCATTTGGTTCTGCAATGTTAATGTCGCCTAGCATTGCATAAGAAGCAGTTGTACCTCCTGTTGTTGGATCTGTACACAAGGATATATAAGGAATTTTAGCCCCTGCCAATTGTGCTAATTTAGACGATGTTTTTACTAGTTGCATTAAAGAAAGTGATGCTTCCATCATTCTTGCGCCACCAGATTTAGAAACCATTAAAAACGGCATCTTATTTTTTATAGAATAATCTATTGCTCTCGCAATTTTTTCTCCAACAACAGACCCCATAGAACCTCCAATGAAGGAAAAATCCATAGCAGCAATCACAATATCTTTTCCTAGAGATTTACCTACAGCAGTTCTAACAGCGTCATTTAATTTTGTTTTCTCCTGTGCAGTTTTTAATCTGTCTGGATATTTTTTAGTGTCTTCAAATTTTAAAGGATCTTTAGAAGTAAGGCTTTCGTTTAATTCTAAAAATTTATTATTATCAAAAAATAACTCAAAATACTCTTTACTTCCTATTCTTACATGGTATCCGTCTTCTGGACTCACATATAAGTTTCTCTTTAGCTCTTCAGTATCTATAACTTTTCCACTTGGGGTTTTATACCACAAGCCTTTGGGAGTGTCTTTTTTATCTTCCGTAGAAGTTTGAATTCCTTTATCTGTTCTTTTAAACCAAGCCATTTAATGTGTTTGTTTTAATGTATTACTTCAAAATATAAATTATTTGAAAATAAAATATGAAATACAAATGTAAAATATTTTTTCTAATTTTAGTTTTTTCTTCAAATGATTATTCCGAATTTATATTTTATTTCAAAAAAAAAGCATTTTGAAAAATTTCAAAATGCTTTTAAACTATTAAAAAGAAAATACTATAAAGTATCTACGTTATTTAGGTCTTGAAATGCTTGTTTTAAGCGGTTTATGAAAGTAACTTCTCCTTCACGTAACCATTTTCTTGGATCGTAATATTTTTTATTTGGTTGCTCTGCACCGTCAGGGTTTCCAATTTGAGTAGCTACATACTCTGATTTTTCTTGCATATAATCTCTAATACCTTCTGTAAAAGCGAATTGCATATCTGTGTCAATATTCATTTTAATAACACCGTAACCAATAGACTCTCTAATTTCTTCTAAAGTAGAACCAGAACCACCATGAAATACAAAATCAATGTGATTGTGTGCTACATTGTATTTTTTTGAAATATATTCCTGAGAATTCTTTAAAATTTTTGGTGTTAATTTTACGTTTCCTGGTTTATAAACACCGTGAACATTACCAAACGCTGCTGCAATAGTAAATTGAGGAGAAACTTTTAACAACTCTTCATACGCATACGCAACTTCTTCTGGTTGTGTGTATAATTTAGAAACATCTATATCAGAATTATCTACACCATCTTCTTCACCACCTGTAATTCCTAATTCAATCTCTAAAGTCATATCCATTTTACTCATACGAGCTAAATATGTTTTACAGATTTCTATATTTTCTTCTAAAGGCTCTTCAGATAAATCTATCATATGAGAACTATACAAAGGTTTTCCTGTTTCTGCGAAGTGCTTTTCAGAAGCATCTAGTAAACCATCTATCCAAGGTAATAGTTTTTTTGCAGCATGATCTGTATGTAAAATTACAGGAACACCGTAAGCTAATGCTAATTCGTGTATGTGTTTAGCTCCTGCAATACCACCAGCAATGGCAGCTTTTTCATCAACATTAGACAATCCTTTACCTGCGTTAAATTGAGCTCCACCATTTGAAAACTGAATAATAACTGGCGCATTCAAATCTCTTGCTGTTTCTAAAACACCGTTTATTGTATTAGAACCAATAACATTTACGGCTGGTAGGGCAAATCCTTTTTCTTTTGCAAGTTTAAAAATTGCTTGCACTTCTTTTCCTGTTGCAACTCCAGGTTTTATGTTGTGACTCATATTGTTATATTTTAATTTATTGATTCCTATTCCCCAAAAATACTAAAAATAGGCGCTTTTTAGTTTGAAGAAAGCATAAAATAACGAAAACGTTATAGACTTTTAGTTGATTTTACTAAAAAGGGTAATTGATTCCGATGTTATAAACTGCACTTTCAAAATTATAATTTTTAAACCACTTATTATCTTTTAAATAAGGTTCATAGGTTTTAAAACCAACATCGAGTCTTAAAACGAAGAAATTTAAATCATATCTTACCCCAAATCCGGAGCCAATTGCAACATCTTTTAATGAAGAGATGTTCTTAAACTTTGCATCTTCATCTACAAATTCAGAACCTGAAATATCCCAAATATTACCAGCATCTAAAAACAGCGCCCCTTTTAAACTACTCACTAAATTAAAACGATATTCTGCACTCGTTAAAAACTTAAAACTACCAACATTAAACTCTAAGCCGCTGTTTCTGCTCCCTGGACCTAACTCATAAGTTTGCCACGCTCTAATGTCATTTGAACCCCCTGCAAAATAGCTTCTTGTAAAAGGAACATCTGAATTGTCATACGTTAAAATAGCTCCTAAGAAAGCTCTAATTCCAAAAACTGAATTTGAACTAACATCCCAAAAGCGCTTGTACTCCAAGTCTGTTTTAAAATACTGTGCTAAAGGAATTTTAAAAAACCTCTTTTTACCATTTTCATTGTAATCATCGGAAAACATACCTAAAAAATTTCCGGAATTAGAAATTCTTGCCTTAAAAAACGAGAAATTATTATCTTTAAAGTTAATTTGACTGTTGTAAGTATAAGAAAACGCTAGCGTAGGGATTAGAAAATCTGAAGTAACTATATTGTATCTGTTCTGAATATTTAGAATAGTATTGTAGTCCGTTAAATTTGAATTTCTAAAACCTGTAGAATTTTCCGCCACCTCGTTTATAAAAATTAAAGCTTCTGAAGCTTGGCTAACTATATCTGTGGTTAATGGCCAATAAGAAGTACCGTTAACCTCATCGTATACTTTAGCAACCGCATTTAAATTGGTAAACTCAGAACCATAAATATTAAAAAAACGATTGATATTTAAATTCTGAATATATTGCGTATTAAAAATTTCAAATTGAATGGTTTTCTTTTTATTGTACTCCCATTTGTAATCTGATAAAAATGTAAATGTTTGTCTGTCTAAACCTATGTTATTTTGAATACTAAAGCCCAAAGAAAAAAGTGTTCTTGGAGACATTCTTTTTGGAACTAATTTACTCAAGCCAAAAGGTGCTAAGAGTCTCGGTATTTCTAAAGAAACATCTGCCCCAACTTCAAAACCAGGACCATTTACGGCGTCAAAATAAGAACCTAAAAAAGAAACCTTAAACAACTCTGCGCCCCTTAATGCATTTCTATTGGTTAAAGAAAATTTTGCAGAAGAACCAATGTTTCTAATATTAGAATGCGTTAATTCTGTTTCAAAACCTAAGGTATATTTTTCTTTGGGTGCTAAAAATAAATCCATTCTTAATTCTTCATCGGAACCATTTATCGGAGTAAATTCAATATTTGTAGATTTAAAATTATTAAGTGATTTTAAATGATTTCTTGTCAAATTCCTAAGCGTATCTTTATACACATCTCCCGGATTAAAAAAGATAGATTGAGCCAAATACTTAGGATTGTATTTTAATTTTTTATGAGCTAAAAAATTGATTCCTTTATAAGAGATGGAATCCTTAAAAACTTCGTCTTTTTTGGTATAAGAGTAATCTGTAACAATATTAATTTCCTTAATTCTATGTACCTTATAATCCTGCTTTAAATATGTACCCTGAACTTCTTTAAAGTAGTCTTTAGCAATTAAAAACTCAACATTTGTTTTATAATTTGTTTTAGAAGAATCCACATAAAAACCCAAAGCGATCTCAGAAAAATGATAAATTCCACTATTTCTAAAAAGTTTAACTACATTGTTAGCTTCCTTTCGAAACGTATTGTCATTATATTGACTGCCACTTTTTAACAAAGAACGCATACCGGAATCCTTGTAAATAGAATCTAAAACTACCGACTCTATTTTCAGCTTAATAGTGTCCAGTAAAGTAGGTGTTCCTTTTTGTATTCGATAGGATACTGTCGCTTTTTTGTGAAGGGAATCTCTCTTAATTTTCGAACTTACTTGAGATTCAAAATAACCTTGCGTTTTGTAATACGCCCATAAATTATCTGAAGTTCTTTTTACTTTTTTTTCACTAACGATTACAGGCGCCTCATAACTTAAAAACCATTTATTCAATTTAATAAATGAATTTGCATACGCAATACTCTGTTTTTCTGAAAAAATATTCTTTATAAACTTATATTTATTAGGATATTTTTCTCCCCACTGCAAAGCTGTTTTTGGATTGTCATGATTACCCAAGTTATGCAAATACAAGCCAATTGGCACTCCTAAAAACTTTGCATTTGGTTTTTGAAGAATATATTTTTCTAACTCAGAACTGTTATCTCTAACACTATCTACAAAAATATCATTTTGCTTAAGCATGTGTTCATTTTCAACAATATGTTTTGTAGAATTACAAGCGACAAAAAATAAAATAAGTAGAAAGTAAAAAGAAAGTTTTTTCATTACTTTAGCCATACATTTAACATCAAAAATAGTATTTTTCAACGGTTTATTTCCAATTAGACACAATTAATGAGTATCTCTAAAAATCAACTTAAATTAATAACTAGTTTATCACAAAAAAAGTATCGGCAAAAGCATCGTTTATTTATTGCAGAAGGTGTTAAGGTGCTGCAGGAATTATTAAATTCAACTTTTAAAATTGAAACACTTTTTTGTACAGATAATTTTGAAACCACTATTTCTGAAGATAAACTTACAAGAATTTCTGAGACCGAATTAAAAAAAATTAGTACTTTAAAGTCGCCAAATAAAGTTTTAGGATTATTTAAAATTCCCGAAGAAAAACCACTTCAAAATTCGGGTTTAACTGTTGCTTTAGATGCTATTAATGATCCTGGTAATTTAGGAACAATTATACGTTTATGCGATTGGTTTGGCGTTACACAATTGGTCTGTTCTAAAGATACCGCAGATTGTTATAACCAAAAGGTCGTGCAGGCCTCTATGGGATCTTTAACGCGTGTTTCTATTCATTATACTGATTTAGAAAACTATTTATCCACGACTAATTTACCTACTTTTATTGCAGACATGAATGGTGAGAATGTCTACAAAGCCAAGTTACCAAAAGAAGGCTTGCTAATCATGGGAAATGAGGCAAATGGTGTTTCAGAAAAAATTAAAAAGAAAATTCAGCATACAATTTCTATTCCTAGATTTGGGGAAGTTCAGGAAACTGAAAGTTTAAATGTTGCAACGGCAACTGCTATTTTATTAAGTGAATTTAAACGTGGATGTTAATTTATATTTTCTAGTTTTCAGCACTTATGTTTTAATAATATAACTCTCAATAATTTGAAAAATAAAAAACTATATGCACTATGCCTCGATAAAAACACCCTGAAACTCTGTAAAATTTCTACTCGAAAGAAAAATTCAGGAAAACACCACGAGTTCCCATAAAGTTTACAGGAGCTGTCCATTTACTATTTAAATCATCGTCATATTTAATTTCATTATTAATAGCGAAAACACCGCGTATTGATGGTGAAAACTTAAAGTAATACAAATAGAAGTCTATACCTACTCCCACCTCGTACATGAAATTATGCGTTTTCATTCTAAATTCTCCAGAAGAATTATCATCTTGGTTCTTTTCATTACTAGAGAAATTATAATCATAAGAAATTCCACCTAATAAGTAAGGACGAATATTTTTATATCTATCAGTACTAAATTTAAAAATTAAAGGAATATGTAAATAAGTAGACCCTATATCTCTAATACTGTCTTGAGGAATACGAGACGTATTTAAATGATTAAATAAAATTCTTTTGGTATTACTTACCAAACCGGGCTCTAAACGTATGTTTAAATTTTTATGCAAACGTAGATCTGCAACTAAGCCTACATTAAAGCCTGCTGACGATTCTACAGTAATATTTGCGTTTGAAATAGAACTTTCTCTTAAATTTAATTTAAAGTCATTCTGATTTAATCCCAAATAAAAACCATAATGTATTCGTTTTTTGTCGAAAGTTGGCAAATATTCTACACGCTCTCTTTGTGCCAAGAAAGCGATAGAAAACAATATGAAAAATCCAAAAATTGAGATCTTTTTGATCATAATTATTTACGTGCAGTGTAAATTGTAGCAACTCCAAAAGTTACAGGTTTGTGTTCTGTATTAGTAAACCCATTTCTTTTTAAAATATTGTTGAAAGTTTCTCCGAAAGGAAAAGAATTTGCAGATTCTGACAAATAAGAATAGGCAACTTTGTCTTTAGAGAACAATTTACCAACTACCGGTAAAAAAAAGTTTGTGTATAATTTATAGCCTTGTTTAAAAGGAAATCTCATAGGATTTGAGGTTTCTAAAATAACTAAAACTCCATTTGGCTTTAAAACCCGAGCAATTTCTTTAATCCCTTTATCTAAATTCGCAAAGTTCCGAACGCCAAAAGAAACTGTAATTGCATCGAAAGTAGCATCTTCAAAAGGCATTTCTTCAGAATCACCGACAATCATTTCTATTTTATCAGAAAGGTTTGCTTTGGCTATTTTTTGTTTCCCGACGTCTAACATGCCAGCAGAGATGTCTAAACCAACAATTCGATCTGGTTTTAGAGCCGACATCATTAAGGCTAAATCTCCTGTTCCTGTTGCAATATCTAAAATTTGCTTCGGATTATTTTTCCCCACAATCTGAACTACTTTTTTACGCCACTTTACGTCAATTCCCAAAGAAATAACACGATTTAAACCGTCATAATTCCCAGAAATAGCATCAAACATTTTTGCTACCTGTTCTTTTTTTCCTAATTCTGAATCTTTGTATGGTTTGATAATTTCTGACATATTATTAGCTTTGGGCTGATAGCAATTTACTATTTACCAAGTTCATTATTTACTATCCATTAATTGCAACCACTTCATTAATTTGATTTGGTAACATTTCTTTTAACAAGTTTTCTATTCCGTTTTTTAAAGTTGCAGTAGAAGATGGGCACCCGCTGCAAGCACCTTGTAAAACAACACTTACTACTTTATTTTCTTCGTTATAAGAACGAAAAACAATATTACCACCGTCCGCAGCAACTGCAGGTTTAATATACTCATCCAAGATATCTACAATCTGGGCAGAAATTCCTTCTAAAACTACTTTTGGCGCTTCTACTTTATTTTCTGCAGTTCCCGTTTCCTTTTTTGGTAGTTCATTAATAATCGTTTTTCCAGCCGCTAAATATTCTTTTATAAAACTTCTTACTTCTCCGTGCACGTCGTTCCATTCTACCATATCATATTTGGTAACAGAAATATAATTATCAGAAATAAAAACTTCTTTTACAAACGGAAAGTTAAAGATTTCTTGGGCTAATGGAGATGATCCACTTGCTTCGTCAATATTTTTAAACTCAACATCTGTTTGTGTTAATGCTTTATTAGTTTCAAACTTCATTGCAGCTGGGTTTGGTGTTACTTCTGCATAGACTTCTATTGCTTCTTTTTTTGAAGTTTTTTGTTCGTTTACAACTACGTTTCCATCATTTAAATAAGCCTGTATCTGCTCTTTCACTTCTTCTTGAACATCCGTCCATTCTAAAATATCAAAACGCTGAATCGCAATAAAATTAGCTGTAATAAACACCTTTTTTACAAATGGTAGATAAAATAATTCTTGCGCTAATGGAGAGTTTTTAGCTTCATCTATATTATTAAACTCGTAACTACCCCCATGAATTAAAATCGTGTTACTGTTGTATTTAATTATGGTATTATTGGTAGTTTCTTGTATGGTAATTATGGTATCTGACATATTCTAAAAATTGAGTTGCAAAATTAAGGGAAAAAAGATAGATAAGATTATTATATGAAGATAATACTTCAAGACTCCGCTAAAATTAATAATTTAAGTATAAAATTTAATGGAGCCTTGATTTACACGCACATGCATACTATAAGTTTATAGTAAATGTTGTTGTAAAAAACCTATTATCTATACTTAAATTTGCTGAATTAACGTTAAAGCCGGGATAAAAGTTATAAGGTGCAGTTCTATTGTTGTTACTATAGGCGAAATCTAATTTAATGTTTCCAAAATTATAACCTCCGCCAAATGAATAGCCTTTTAAATTATCTGAAGCTAAAGCTTGTGTATCTGGACTTTGCTCAAACTTATATCCACCACGAATACTAAGCCTCTCGAAACGCCATTCTGAACCAACATTAAATGAGTGCGTATTTCTTAATTCGTTTTGAAAAAATTGATTTTCATTTGAAAAATCTGCATTAGATAATTTTATATTTTGATATTTTTTGTTGCTGTAATCAATACTCAGTAAACCATTTTTACCAAAAATGAATGCAGCACTTGCCGTTAATTTACTTGGTGTTTTTAATCTGTAAATAAATCTTTGTGATGGAAAATTTCCTCCAGAAGTATTAGCATAATTCATATTGTCATTGTTAACTGTTATTTCTGTATCTCCCATAAAACCATCATTATCTACAATATTAGATTCTTCTAACAATTCTGAAAATAACGTTGGAGTTTGATAAGACAACCCAAATCTAAACTTCTCATTTACTTTATAAATAAAACCTGCGTTAAATGAAATCCCGTCTCCTGTTGTAGAGTTTTCTTGATATAAATCTGCAGCTAACGTGTTCTCTTTATCATCCCTATTGAGTTCAACCAAAGTAGAACGCTGACTAAAGTCCAAATCGTAAAAGTTTAAAGCAGCACCTAAGTATAATTTATTTTTATATACTGAAGAAAAAGCGATATTCATCTCCGTTATTTCACCAATGTAATTATTAAAAAAACGCTGTTCTTCCGATATATTATAATCTATAGTTGGCATATTTTCATCTAAAGGAAAATCTCTAAAAGTTGCAATTCCACTATTTCCTCTTGCATTAAAACTATTGGTAAAATCTTTAGTTAATCTATAATTAAAACCGATTGCGAATTTGCCCCAATCAGATTTATAAGCATTATTAAAAACTAAAACTGCACCTGCTTGGGATATGTTTAAAAATTGATCTTGATTCTCTCTAGAAGTTCCATAATACCTAGCTGTAATGTCTGTACTTCTAGAATTAAGAGACCCCGAAAACGAGCTATTATTAAAAACTGCTAAACCTGCAGGATTTATATTCATTACAGAAATATCGCCTCCTAACGCACCAAATGCACCACTCATAGCGGTAAATCTTGCTGTTCCGTTTGCGTCATCTTGAGAAAATAGTAATGCTAAATCTTGGTATCCTAAAGATTGAGAAT
>ENA-ORXF01001836-ORXF01001836.1-marine-metagenome-genome-assembly--contig:-NODE-1836-length-13318-cov-3.465750_pt1 | contig 13318 bp, 11 predicted proteins | sample MGYA00237864_ERZ511476 | MGnify/ENA primary metagenome ERZ511476 (study PRJEB26306, sample SAMN06343908) | marine metagenome | isolation source: coastal waters | place: Atlantic Ocean: West Antarctic... | reverse complement strand
GCTATGTTTGGAACTGCGCAAAATTTTGGTCAAATGGTTCAGCGCAGTTATCCCATGGTTTGGAGACCCGCAGGTGTGACATTTCTTGCCCACAAACAAACGCCGCAAGGGCGCACACAAGATGTTCAAATATTTGACGCTGCCGGCATCGCCCACTATCTGAGATATTATGTAACGCAAACGCCAAGTGGATGGAAGATTTCTGGGGTGCAATTAGTGGATATTGCTGATATTAGTGTCTGACCTAAGATCACGGACAAACAACGATGAATCATCACAGTTTTCTTAGTAGCCTCTCCAATGAGACGCGTAAGAAGTTAACCCAACGCCTTGATGGGCCAGGGTTGCTGCACCTCGCTTTGCATTGGGGTTTAATTGTGGTGTTTGGTCTTGCCATATACTTGAGCGTACCGGGTTGGCAATTATTGATGATACCACAGGGTATTATGATCGTGTTTGTGTTTACACTTTTGCATGAAGCCGTGCATCAGACACCGTTTAGAAGCGGTTGGTTAAATGACCTGACGGCGCGGGTGAGTGGTTTTTTAGTTTTCTTGCCATCCACATGGTTCAAATATTTTCACTTCGCACATCACCGCTTTACGCAGATTCCGGGAAAAGATCCTGAATTGGCGACCAATAAACCCACAGACACATGGAGTTACGTCAAGCATGTTTCTGGTATCCCAACCTGGATTGGCCACTTTAAAACCTTGGTACAAAATGCAAAGGGTCAGTGCGGTGCGGACTTTCTGCCAAACAAGGCAGAGGTAGGTATTGTCAAAGAAGCCCGCTTACTTCTTTTGACCTATGCATCGATTTTGGGTGCTGCAATAGTGCTTGAGTCTGCAGTATTGTTCTGGATCTGGGTTCTTCCCTTATTGTTAGGGCAGCCTTTTTTAAGGATATACCTTTTGGCGGAACATGGACTTTGCCCAGCCGTGGCAAACATGTTTGAGAACACGCGCACGACTTTCACCAATCGAATCGTGCGCTTTGTTGCGTGGAATATGCCATACCACACTGAACATCACACCTACCCATCAGTGCCGTTTCATAAGCTGCCTGAACTGCATGAGCTCATGCAGCATGAACTTATCCATACTCAACCTAGCTACACCGCATTTATGGGTAAATACAGCGCGCAACTGACGACCAAATGACGTGGATAAAGGTGACATTGTGGGAGCGCCCATTAACAGACTGTGCCATCCCAACCGATGAGAAAACCCTTGGAACGCCTCGATAATCCTTCCAGAAGAAGCCCCATTAAGTTTGCGCGTGTGGTCACAACATCAGACGTGGAAATAATATTCTTGGCTTACCTAAAGTGCAATAGGATAGATGTGGTTTACAAAATGGAACATCTCATCGGTGGCAGAGGCCATGAACGCCCTATGGGTAGCCCCCGCCACCCAAAGCATGCCCGAGGGTGCCCGGGGTGTGGTTGAGCATGAAGGTACATCGCTTCAGAGTAGGTAGCTCAGTTTGATAACCTTGAGAACCTCTGCCAAATAGTATGCGGTCACCCGCATTGGCCGTTCAGTACTTTTGCAGCTTTGGTGAAGAAATCAGGTGCGCCGAAGTTGCCAGATTTCATGGTGAACACTAAGCTCTGATTGGCCCGCATGGCGGGGACTCCTGGATCAATCTCGGGCCCAATTTGCATACTATTAATACGTAGGCTTTCTACCACTGCGCCTGACGTTTCGCCGCCTGCAATGATCAAACGATTCAAGCCTTCGTTTACTAATTGCTTTGCAACTTCAGCAAAGAAACACTCTAGTACGTGAGAAGCTTCCTCTTTACCAAAGGTTTTTTGAACCGCTTCGATGGTTTCTGGATTGGCAGAGCTATAGGCCAGTGGGATCCCCGGCTGTTGCATTAGCCATGCACACACGTTCACGGCAGTTGTGGTTCCGCTAATAACATCTGCAGCACCAATTTCTAGCACTGGGTTGTCTAGTGCGTGGTTAGTAATCTGTGCTCGAGTAGTTCTTGAGCAGGACCCTGACAAAGCCACACATTTTCCTTGCTGGCCTGTCCAAGTCTCAGTATGGGTTTTGATTTTGCCCTGTTTTTTGAAATTATCAGGTAGCCCTAGAGCAATCCCTGAGCCACCCGTCACTAATGGTAAGTCTGCTGCAGCGCGGCCAATAGTCATTAGGTCTTGATCCTGTAAAGCATCAATAATGATCAGGCGGTTGCCTTGGGTGTGCTGTTCTGTGAGGGCCGCCGTCACCTTAGCATGACCAGAAAATACAGTCGAAATGGGCAGATGACCGACGCTAGATTTACTTTGCAGAGCTAACCAGCGGCGCAAGTCTGAATCTGTCATAGGGGTAAGTGGATGATCCTCCATTCCACTTTCACTTAACAGTTGATCTTTCACAAACAAATGCCCTTGGTAGACTGAACGCCCAGCACCAGGAAACGCCGGACAAACGATGACTCTGTCTGCATTCAAAGCATCTGCTAGGGCATCAATTACCTGCCCAATATTGCCTGCTGGCGTTGAATCGAAGGTTGAGCAATATTTAAAGAAGAACTGCTCACAACCTTGCTGTTTTAACCATTGCAAGGCTTCTAACGATAGACGGATAGCCTCCTCAACTGGTATTGAGCGGGACTTCAAAGACACCACACCTGCTTCTACATCTTTGGCCGCACTAACCTTAGGGATACCACTGTATTGAACCGTATGCATACCCTGTTTGGCCAACGTGTTGGCTAAATCACTAGATCCGGTAAAGTCATCACCTATACAACCCAATAGCATCATTTATCTCCTGGTAGGGTTATACCGGCATTACGCGCGTAGACTTTGGCAACGGCGGCATCATCTTCCTTGCCCCAGCCTGATCCTGAAGCAGCGATAAACTGTTGCATTGCTGCCGCTGTCAATGGCGCTGAAAAGGCTTCAGCCTTAGCGATATCTAGAACAATTCCTAAATCCTTGAGCCAGATATCTACTCCAGAATGAGGAGTATAGTCACCAGCCACAACATGGGGAGCTCTATTTTCAAACATCCAACTATTGCCCGCTGAGGCGATAATGACTTCAACAATTTTCTCTGGAGCAATACCTTGCTTCATACCAAAAGTCATTGCTTCACCCATGCTGGCAATTTGTACACCTGCGAGTAATTGGTTAACAGATTTCATGGCAGATCCAAGACCGACTTGATCGCCTAATTCAAAGACAGTTTCTGCCATTGCATCAAGTGCAGGTTGTGCTGTTGCAAAAGTTTCTGCTGGACCAGAAGCCATTATGGAGAGCTTACCCGCAGCCGCTTTAACGGCACCACCCGAAATAGGTGCATCTAAATACTGCACCTGATTTTGGGCACAACGTATGGACAGGTCTAGCGCTTGAGCGGGCGCTATCGTTGCACAAGAAATCACACAGGCCCCCGGCTGCAGGTGTTGAACAATACCTGATTCTCCAAAAAGCACTGATTCAACCTGAGCCGCATTGAGCACAACCACGACGACAATTTCGACAGTGGGTAATACCTCTTCAATAGCGCCACTTAATCCACCATCAGCACAGAAGCGGTCGACGTTAGCGGTTGCAACATCAAACCCGTAAACAGTGTGGCCAGCCCTTAATAGCGATGATGCCATGCCATAGCCCATTGAACCGAGTCCAATTAGAGCCATTTTGTTTTTAGTATTCACTGGTATAGTCCCTTAAAATTAGTATCCATTGATCGTTCTTGGCAGCCATAAAACTATGTCTGGGAACATCAAAACAATAGATAAAGCGATGAGTTGTAAAATAATGAAAGGCCAAACAGCTTTGAAAATATCTGATAATGAAATATCTGGTGGCGCGACTGATTTTAGATAAAAGGCTGCAGGGCCGAAGGGTGGTGACAGATATGAAACCTGCATATTCATTGCAAACAGAATTCCAAACCAAACTGGGTCGAAGCCGAGCTTGATCACAATAGGCACAAAAATAGGCATCGTTAATAGTGCAATGCCAGTCCAGTCCATAAATAATCCAAGCAGAAGTAGGATCAACATCATAAACATGATTATCAAAATTGGAGATAAATCTAGTGCCATAATGGCTGACTCTACATAAAGATTACCCCCCATTAAATTGTATACCCCAACCAAAGCTGAAGCGCCCAAGATGATCCAAATTATCATGCCACAAGTACTCATCGTGCGTTTCAGGCTTTCGCTCATTAACGTCCAGTTCAACTCGCCACGAATAGCCGTACTAACAAGCACACCGATCACACCAAGACAGGCCGCTTCGGTGACTGATGCAACACCTCCATAGATAGAGCCTAAGACAATAAATGCCACACCAAGCGGCAGCACGGCGCCTTTTAGCTGTTTTAATTTGTTCTTAGTTGATAAGTTGTATTCCTCATCCGATAAAACTGGCGCTAGCTCTGGATTAAGGTAACAACGAACCAAAATGTAGGTGGCATAAATAGATGCCAGCATGATCCCAGGCACTACAGTTGCCAAAAATAGATCACCAATCGAAACACTAGCAACTAAGCCATAAACGATTAACACAATGGATGGGGGAATCATTGTTCCCAAGGAGCCGCCTGCGCAGACGACTCCTATGGCGAGAGAGCGGTCATATCCAAGACGCAGCATCTGTGGCAAGGCGATTAGGCCAAGTAATACAATCTCACCACCAATGACTCCCGAAATAGCCGCCAAGAAAACTGCAGCTACTAACGTTTGTATGGCTAGGCCACCTCTAATGCGACCCGCTGCAAGCCGCGCAGCATCAAACAAATCATCCGCCATACCTGATTTGTCCAAGATAGAAGCCATCAAGACAAACATGGGGATGGCGGCTAATACGTACTCGTTAATAGAGCTGTACATGCGGGATGAAATAAGTGGGATACCCATGGGCCCAAACCAGGCCAGAGTAAATATGATGGCAACAAGAGCCGTTACAAAAGCCAGTGGCATACCGGTGAGCATAAGTAACATGATGGCTACCACCAAGTACACAGAGCTGATTTCGATACCGAGGCCCCTGCCCTCTGAGAACAGGTGAAATCCACCTACAGATAACAGAGTAAAGACCACTAAAAGCGCCCCTATCGTTTTGTAGGGTACTAGCTCACCTTTGGCGCCTAAATCATAGCCGCTGCTTTTAAATGCGCGAAAAAGATGCAGAACTGACTGTACCGCAAGCATGGATGCAGTAACGAATAACATCAGTTTTATAATCGCTGGAAATACAGGGTTCCAGGCTGATCCGGAACGTTCAAGAGTAAATTCACCAGTGGGTAAATAAAAGCCTTTTTGAGCCATGCCCCAAGAGGCGTAGCTTAAAGCAACGGCGAAAAATATTGTCATCAAACTATTAAAAATGTCCAACACCTGTCGAGTTCGACCGGTGGTACTAAAATATATCAGGCCTATACGAATGTGCTTATCGGTAGCTAAACAATACATGCCACCGAATAAGTAAGAGAAGGCAACCAAGCCTATTGTTGACTCATGGACCCATACTGTTGGGCTATTAAATGCGTAGCGCATTACAATTTCATAGAAAGAAATGAAGACCCCACATGCAAATAGGATGGACACAACCGAACCAAATCTATCGATTACTCGATCGAGGTTTGTTGGAATCATGAACTGCTCCAACCCATCTGCTGCTAAGTCTATTTTTTGATTAGCCATTACTTTCTCTATTTTTACTTATAATTTTTAAATAATAAAAAGCAGCCTCTGGGTCCAGTCTAATGCAACGACATTACTAGAGACTGCTGTAATAGTTTAGAAACAACTAATTACTTTAACAGACCGGCTGTTCTCATATAAGAAGTTGCAGTGTCATATACCTTTTGGGTCAAGGCATTGCGGCTAGCCCACTTTTCCCACTGCCCACGAGCAATAGCACGGAACTTTGCCCGCTCTTCTTCACTCCAGTTAATAATGGTGATGGAAGGATCAGCACTTGCTTCAACAACCGCAACGGCATTGTCGGCGTCTAAACGACTCACCATGTCATATGCAAAATCGCGTACAGAAACTTCTAAAATCAACTTTAGGTCAGCAGGTAGCTTGTCCCATTCAGCCTTATTCATAGAAACTTCAAGCACTGGCATTGAATGAAAACCAGGGTAAATTGGGTATTTAGCGAACTTATGTAAGCCCTGCTTGTGGTTAGTTGAAAACACAGTGTAGTCAGCTGCGTCAATCACGCCTTTTTCCAAAGAAGTGTATACTTCAGAGCCTGGTAAGTTAACTGGTGAAGCACCTGCAGCTGCAAAAATTTCTTGAACCATGCCTTCTGGTGCACGCATTTTTAGGCCTTTAAGATCAGCAACACCCAACAATTTCTTGGTTGAAACAAAAGACTCAACGCCAGTGGTTGATGCACCGATAAACTGAACGCCATAAGGATTTTCAAGTTCATTAAAAAGCTCTTTACCACCACCATATTCAATAAACTTGAACATTTGGTCTGGCCTGCTCCAAGCACCTACGAGGTTACCTAACATTCCAAAAGCAGGGTTTTTCCCTGAGAAGTAAGAAGGGTCAGTAATGTGTCCGTGCAAGATGCCTGAACCTACAGCTTCTAAAGTTTCGTTATATTGAACCACTGTGCCTACTGGTACCATATTAATATTTATGCGACCATTACTCATGATTCCGACACGTTCAGCCCATGCCTGTTTGATAGGATAAAAGTTATCGCCGGCTTGAGATGATGTCTGAAAAGTCCAATTGAATTCTTCTGCTGCATAAGCAGGTGTAGCTGATAAACAAGATAGGGCCAATACTGTAGCGCATACCTTGGAAAAGTGTTGCCTGGTTGATTTCATGGAAATCTCCTAAGTTGTAACAAATCGTTTAGAAATGATTTTGTTGTTATTGTTAGCGCTAGCGTTATCGCTATCGCTAGCGCTAACAATATCAGCTAGAATGTCGATTTGTCAAAATAAATATAGTGATGGATAATATTGTATGTGAGGTTCCATTAATCAATAGGAAGCTGAAAGTGGGTATAGTCACATTAAAAGATGTTGCAGTAGCTGTTGGCGTAAGTGAAATGACTGTCTCGCGAGCATTTCGAGTACACAGTGACGTTGCAGACAAAACGCGCGCTCGTATTATTGCGGTGGCTAACGAAATGGGCTATGTGCCTAATCGCATCGCAAGTATGTTGGCTTCTAAGTCATCCACTATTATCCCCATTATTGTACCTTCGCTGCGCAATCGGGTGTTTCTAGATATTGTTGCGGCAGCACAAGAAGTGATTAGTGCAGAAGGCTATCAGATGATGCTAATCAACACAGAATATTCTGAGCTAAAAGAAACTGAAGCTGTTAAGGCCGTCTTGGCATGGAAGCCTGCGGCGCTCATACTAAGTGGTACCAATCACTCAGAGGCGACCCTTAAGCTAGTTCAAAATGAAAATTTTCCAATCATCGAAATTATGGAGATTACCGACCAACCAATAGATATATGTGTCGGTTTTTCTCATCACAATGCCGGCAGGGATATGGGTCAGTATTTAGTGAGTAAGGGCTATCAGTCATTCGCTTTTTATGGATGTCAGATTGAGCGTGATGCTCGTGGTAAACAGCGCTTCGAAGGATTTCGTTCTGAAATTGTAGAAGCCGGGCTTCCTGAACCTAAGCTTAATAATATTAATACCAAATTTGTAGATTTAGTAGAGCAAAACTTACTTGAAGAGTTTGCTCTGGACTGCCTAAAGTATGACTGCATTTATTGCAATAATGACGATCTGGCCATTGGGATACTACTTACTTTACAGCGCTTGGGGAAAAAGGTACCTGAAGACCTTGCGATAGCAGGGTTTAACAATTTGGAAATGGGGCAGCTCATCTCTCCAGGTCTCACAACCTCAAGTTCACCACGAAGTGAAATTGGAACCTTGTCCGCTCAATTTGCGCTGGATAGAATCAAAGGCATCAAGTTGGAGTCAAAGGTGAATGACTTAGGGTGTCGTCTAGTGCCAAGAGGGAGCGCTTAAAGCCGCCACGGTCGCCCTCATTTGACACATTGCCATTGGGGCTCATGACCCTTTAAAGCAGTCTTTTTGAGTCGCTCTGTTGGGCCAGCTACGCAAGAGCTCGCCATGTTCTTCACTTTGATTAAAAAGACTTCATTTAAAAAAAACAGCCCCAGTAAATGGGTACACAAAAACGGGTCGATAATATTATTTTCTTGACTTATGTTAACGCTAACATTATATTTTCAGGCATTGCTGCCAACCCTTAATCGTTGTAATTCTAACAGTAAGTGCGATTAAGTTAAGTGATACTGGCATCACCATGAACAATTCGCCAGCTGCGAACTATTTTTGACTCTTGTGGAGTCACTCCAATTGCATAAGGTAAAGGTTGGCTCTGACGCGCCACCGGCTCGACCTCTTGATTGCTTTGAAGGCTGCATCTTAGGCGTCTCAATTTTTTTAAAATCCCGCTAGAATTCTAGGAGTCAGTTAATGACGGAAAATGCATTGAGGGAACTCATCTGCACACTGGCTAAGTCAATGTTCGATAGGGGATTAACGGGTGGTTCAACTGGGAATGTTTCTGCACGTACAGAAGATGGTGGATTATTAGTTTCCCCAACCGGTACCAGTTTTGGCCGGTTAGATCCGGCAAGGCTATCTCGCTTTAATAGTGCTGGGCAATTAATTGGTGGGGATCAACCGACTAAAGAAATGTCCTTACATTCGGCTTTTTATGACACCCGCAGTACCGCTGGTGCTGTAGTTCATTTGCACTCCTGCCATTCGGTCGCGCTATCTATGATGCCCGATGCCGATGAGGATAATTTTCTTCCGCCTTATACCCCTTATGCGATTATGAAGTTGGGAAAAGTAAAGCTACTCCCTTTTTTTAGGCCCGGTGACCCAGCAATGGGCGCAGCGGTGCGTGGTCTTGCTGGCAAACGGTCTGCTGTAATGTTGGCAAACCACGGCCCAGTTGTTGCTGCAAAGGACATTGAAGCGGCCTGCAATGCCATCGAAGAATTAGAAGATACCGCTAGGTTAGCCATGCTGATGCGAGGTATTAATGCACGCATGTTAAGCACTGCACAAGTTGACGACTTGATTACACATTTTAATGTTGAATGGGATAAATAATGAAATTTTCTGCCAATCTTGGTTTTCTTTGGAATGAACTTGATCTGCCAGCAGCCATACATGCAGCAAAATCTGCTGGGTTCAGCGCGGTTGAGTGCCATTGGCCTTATGATGTGTCAGTTTTAGATGTGAATAAGGCTCTGCAAGAAACGGGTCTTGAAATGTTAGGTCTGAATACTCGCCGTGGCAATCCTGACCAGGGAGATAATGGTTTATCTGCTATTCCAGCCCGCATTAAAGAAGCCCGTGTGGCGATCGATGAGGCGGTCAGTTACGCAGCTGAAATAAATGCGCGATGCATTCATGTCATGGCGGGTTTTGCGAGTGGACCTGAAGCAGATAAAACCTTTAAGGCCAATCTCAAATATGCGTGTGATGCTGCACGACCCTACGGTATCAAAATATTAATTGAACCTTTGAATTATTATGACGCTCCAGGGTACTTTCTAACCACGACTGAGCAGGCTCGTAATCTCATCAAAGAGGTGAAATCTGATAATCTTGCGCTGATGTTTGATTGTTATCATGTGCAATTAATGGAAGGTGATCTTAGCCACCGCCTTGCAGATTTAATGCCCATTATTGGTCACATTCAGTTTGCTTCAGTACCTGACCGAGGATCACCTGATCAGGGCGAAATAAATTTTGAACATATTTTTAGTACCATCGCTGACTTAGGGTATAAGGATCCATTGGGTGCAGAGTACAAACCGGTTGGCCCAACAATAAGGACTCTTGGTTGGATGTCTAAATATGCCTGATCTAGATCCTCTAAAGAATGAGTCTGGCTAATGTTGATCAACTACCCTAATCCTTGGTGAGCATTAACATTAGATTCTTGGTGAGTTTGGCTTTATACATGCTGAAATAAAAATACCAAGAGGAGAAAAAGCAATTTGAGTGATAAAAAAATTAATAGGTTCAGTCTGAGATTGAAGACTAGTTGCGTAAAAAGATAATTCCCAGGCTTTTAAATGAGATTTGATTTAGAGGTCATGCGATTGAGGCATCACTCGCTCATGGAGGCAACATGCCCTTTAGGGATTGATAACGGTGCCCAAGCCCCTTCAATTGCCATTGGTCTTCTTATCCTATAAAGAGGTCAACCTTTTTTGCCGTTACACAAAACGCATTAAATTTTGTAGATTATTGGTTAGAGTTTTGGAATATCCGGATTTGTTAAAATGATCAGCTAACCAAGCCATTTCTCCACGCGCCATATAACGGAATTAAAATAACTAAAAATCTGGCAACTTAATGGTCTTGCCTGTTTGATTCCCCCTCTGGGTGCTATTTTTTATTCTTACAAATCAGTTATTTAAAAAATTAATTGAATCTCTTGCCTTAGTTTTATCTTTGTATTTATAACCTAGATGTATAGTAGACAGGTGGCTGACTAAGTCTAAAAAAATTCTGTTATTCGTTGAGACTCCTAACGCTTCGCGAAGGGGATAAGTGCGCAGCACTTTTTAATGGGTATGGTCATGCTTTGCCTTGAGAACCGAACAATGACCCAGTTGGCAGATTTTTAGATCATGAATTTTTATCAGATAAGTCTTTACGTATTTCAGCTGCTATTAATGTAAAGGAAGGCACTGTCTTTAGAGTATCAAGCTTTTCGTGCCCACCCCAAAATTCCTCCATTGCTTTGACCACTTTATCGCTACCAATAACCACTGCTCTAAATTTAGCCTGCCAGAGCTTCTGTTTCTCAAGGCTTGATTCTTTATCGTTTTCTGCAGTGTTCACGACTCGTGTAATAGAATTCATAATACCCAAGTATGCTTCTGCTCGAATTTCCAATCGTTGCCTAGGTACTTCTGTTTTACACCCAAGATATAACTGAACCAAAGTGCTCGTCAGCACTCCAAAAGGCACTGGCAAAACCATAATGATTTTTATATTCATATTGCCTCACTAAAGTTTAGTCGTGTTTTTAAAAGCTGTCTTCGCTAAACGCCTGTTAACAATTTGAATGGCCGTTTTTTTGGCAACTTTAAATAGGGTTGGTCTGAACGCCATCAATTTCACCTTCGATTTACTTGCATTAGAGAGCGAACAAAAGCTATTGCTCAGCAACTGAACATCAAAACCTTACATCACCACTCTGTTCCACTGCTATGATTAAAAAAGCTAAGAAGGGTTGCTTATGTTAGTGCTGACACAAAAGCTAAACCAAGGCTTTGTGGATTCTTGGTAGCACTAACTCAGCAGGTTCAAATTCAGCAATCACCTACTGCAACCATAATTCACTGTAAGAATGTGGTGACGAACTGGCAAAGAAATTCGTAATTGATTCCCAAAATTAAAAATTTGTACTACTACCACGAGAATTTATTAGTCTTAAACTGATTGGAGGTAAGGTAGGTGGATTTAGCAACAATTATTGGGTTTATTGCAGCTTGTGGAGTGGTTGGCATCGGCATTCTCATGGGTGGCCCCGTGGGTGTGCTTGTTGATGGCGCATCTATGTTTATTGTAGTGGCTGGTTCTCTGGCTGTGGTCTTGATGCGTTCGTCTGTGGATGACTTTATGGGCGCCGCTGACCAAGCTTATCAGGCGTTTGCCGATAAAGTGGGTAAGCCAGAAGATCTTATTGAAAAGGTGGTTGAACTTGCCACTATTGCTCGTAAAGACGGCATATTCGCGTTGGAGTCTGAGGAAGTCAGTAATGTCTTTTTGAGTAAGGGTATGGGAATGCTCGTGGATGGTCACGACGGTGCTGTGATCAAATCTGCACTGTCCACCGAAGTGGCTATGGCAGTACGTAGCGCTAAAACAAGTCGTGCTATATTTGAATCTTGGGGAGACTTTGCGCCAGCCGTTGGTCTGATTGGGACCCTCGTGGGTTTGGTACAAATGTTAGCTAATATGGGCAGCCCAGAAACCATTGGCTCAGCCATGGGGGTGGCCTTATTAACCACACTCTACGGCGCGGTGATTGCCAATATGATTGCCTTTCCAATTGTGCAAAAACTGAAACAGCGTGCAGAAGCTGATGCGATTAACAATGAAATTATCATTAAATCTCTTGCCTTCATTACTTCAGGTGGCCACCCGCGAGAGATGGAAGTGATGTTGTTTAGTTACTTGTCGCCTAAAGTTCGGGCTAAGTTAGAATCAGTCATGTAGTTAATTGTTATTGAGAAAGAAATAATCCTCAAAAGGCTGACGCTGCCTTGGGGGGCTGATTGTAAGTGGTTTAAATCTAGTGACCTCGCTAATAATAGGGCTTCTCCACTACAGACCCTTTGATGGGTAGATGTAGACCTAATAATTGGGCAATCGCACTACCAGACATTGACCTTGGGCCTAAAGGCGATGAGTGTAAGTAATCAGTAACTAAATATTGCCAACTGCTTTAACGCACAATATATACCCACTAACATCGTTGATACATAAACAGTTAGCTATTGGGGATTCAGCAATAACATAAGCTGCCCCCTTTTACTGTTTTTAAAATATAACAGGGGCAGGTAAATAGCCTTTAACTTTTGGTGTTCAGTTGCGTTACAGTCACGCGCTTTTCCAAGAAAATTGATAAGTTTAGTGCTAATGTCCATACCCTTACTCTTAGGTTAAAGCCTACTTTTAATTGAGATAATAATGGAGTTGCTATGAGTACTATTATCGCGTGTACAGCAGGATTTGCTGTGATATTTATTTACCTAATAATTACCATAGCAAGGTTGCGTAACAAACGTTCATTGAACCGTATGACCTCTAAATGGGAACAGTAAGCTGAATCAATAGGGGTCTCTGAAAGCCAAAAGATAGCAGTTAAGGGGCGCTCGCACCTTAAAAGCCATTCTTTTGTACCCCAGATGTAAACACATAATGATAAATCTTGCCCGTGGGCGACGAATACGTTTGATCTTTAGGCTTGGCACGTCTGATCTGAATGTCAGTTAATGTAGAGGCGAGTTTGGGTATGATTACGCCTTTTTGTGTATGCGTGTTTTAGGTACACGGTGAGCGTGTACCCATAAAGGTTGGCTTGGGCAATGCTGCACGAGGCTCTATGAGAATGCTACAGGCATAAAAAAGCCCCGATACCACTATTGATTAGGGTAACGAGGCTAATTTTGAGTTTCAATAATAATCCTTGAAACTCGTGTGTGGTGGAGATGGGGGGAGTCGAACCCCCGTCCGCCAGTCCTCTGCCATCAGCTCTACATGCTTAGATCACTTTAT
>ENA-ORXF01001833-ORXF01001833.1-marine-metagenome-genome-assembly--contig:-NODE-1833-length-13325-cov-10.696482_pt1 | contig 13325 bp, 14 predicted proteins | sample MGYA00237864_ERZ511476 | MGnify/ENA primary metagenome ERZ511476 (study PRJEB26306, sample SAMN06343908) | marine metagenome | isolation source: coastal waters | place: Atlantic Ocean: West Antarctic... | reverse complement strand
GTTAATTTAAATCCTGAATTAAAAATTAGAGGCATACTTTTAACAATGTTTGATAAAAGAAACAGGCTATCTACACAAGTGGAAAAAGAAGCAAGAGACTATTTTAATGAAAAAGTTTATCTAACGGTCATCCCAAGAAACGTCAGATTGTCGGAGGCTCCATCTCACGGTATGCCAGTTTTAATGTATGACAAATCTTGTCCTGGCAGTAAATCATACTTTAATTTTACAGACGAATTTATTAATCAAGAACAAAAAATAGGGAGCGCTGCATAATGGATACAAACAAAATAAAAAAGGGTCTAGGTAGAGGTTTGTCGTCTTTAATTGGTGAAACAAAAAAAGAAATAAATATTAATAAAGTTTCAATATCTGATCTTGTAAGAAATAAATTTCAGCCAAGGAAAAAATTTGATGAGGAAAAATTACAAGATTTAACAAACTCAATAAAAGAGAGGGGCATTATTCAGCCAATCATTGTTAGAAAATTTAGTGGTGATAGCTCAAAGTTTGAGATAATTGCAGGAGAGAGAAGGTGGCTATCAGCACAAAAGGCTGGGCTACACGAAGTTCCAGTTGTTGTTGTTGATGTAGATGATTTAAAATCTTTAGAGTTTGCTATTGTCGAGAATGTTCAAAGAAGTGACTTAAATGCAGTAGAAGAAGCACGCGGCTATCAACGTCTTATTGATGAGTTTTCTTATGACCAGGAAAAAGTGGCACAATTTATTGGAAAAAGTAGAAGTCATATTGCTAATTTCTTAAGGGTACTAAGCTTACCTGAAGTAGTTTTAATATTAATTGAAACGCAAAAATTAACAATAGGACATGCAAAAATTTTAGTTGGGTTGGGTAATGCAGAATTTGTAGCAAATAAAATAATTGAAAAGAAGCTGTCTGTTAGACAATCAGAAAATTTTGTTAAAATGTTTAAGATTAAAAAACACACTCATAAACCTTCTAAGGATGCAAATTTACAAGCCTTAGAAATTTCAATTAGAGAAAAAATTGGTCTTAATGTTTTAATTAAAAATAAAAAAAATAATTCAGGTTCTTTATTATTAGAATATAAAGATTTAGATCAGTTAAATAAAATAATTGAAATAATAAAATCTAATTATTAGTTTTTTTTGAATTATTAATTATGAAATCTGATAATATGTTTTTCGCAACACTAGAGTTTTTTTTAATTAAAAGCTCAATTTCATTTGTTTTATAAATTAAATCTTTTAAATGATCTTTATTCCAAGACCTTATTTGTTGAGTAACAAGTGGCTTGTCTTTCCAAAAAATTGGTGGTTTACACGCAGAAATAGCTTCCTCAATATTATTTTTGTCTTCAACTAATTCGTAAATTTTTACCAATCTTTTCAGTTTAGCCAATAATGTTCTAATAATTATAATGTTATCTTCATCAGAATAGTTGTTTTCATTTAAAATAGTGAAGGTTTTCCTAGTATTTTTAGCAAGAGAATGGTCCACAAGTTCAGAGGTACTATAGTTATCTGCTAGGTTGGTTAGTTTTATTATTTCTTCAAGATTTAGTTTTTTTTTACCCAACGAGAAGTTTTCAATTTTTTCCAACTCATTATTTAAGTTTTTTCTATCGCCTCTACTTCTTTCTACTAGGGTATTTATTAGTTGTTGTGATATTGGAATTTTTTTATCTCTAAAAAAAAGACTAATTATCGAACTTAATGTTTGATTATTATCTTCATAAAATGGGACACATATAATTGATCTTTCTTTTTCAAATATTTTTCTTAAAGTAGATTTTTTTTCAAGATTTTTTGAATTTATAATTACTGTTATATCTTCTGGTCCTTTTTCAATTAGTTTCTCTATAATTTCTTTGATTTTGTCTGTAGCTCTATTAATGACTATAAGTTTTTCGTTATCAAAAAAAGATTTAGTAAGAATGCTATTAAAAAAATCATTAACACCATCTAATATTTCTTTTTCTTCATATCTATAAATTTTATCTAGGTAATTTTTTTCAAATAAATTTTTAATAATCTCTTCTTTAAGACCCTCATTGCCACCATAAAAAAGATAAAAAGTATAATCATTTAATTTTAATTTATTTAATTCAAATGATTTTAGTATCATTAAATATTTGATAGTTTAAAAACTAATTCTTCAGCAATTGTTTCAGCTAAATTTACTTTTAATTTTCTCTCATAATTTCCAAGATCATACTTATTAGCAATGTTTTCATAATTAAAGCTTTTTTCTATTTCTATTTTTTTTTTAAGATTGCCCCCAATAAAAACATTGATTTTAACATTTATAGTACTTTCAAAATTTGTTGCATCTCCTGAAACATCTTTTGCTAGAATTATTTTTTCTTCTGTTGTGTTTATGTCAAGATCAAATTTTTTATTCTTCTCAATTAAAATATAATTGTTTAGTTTTTGTTTAATTCTTAAATTGACATCTCTATCTCCTTCGAAATTTATACTAGAAATTGAAAAGTCATAATTTATAGAGTTTTGCTTTGAGTGGATTGCTTCATAGCCACAAGACGTGGTAAGTAAGAAAAAGATAATTAGGATACTTTTCTTTAACATCCTCATATTATAATATTTATTAATCTATTTGATACAAAAATTATTTTTTTTATTTCTTGATCTTTTATTAATTTTTTTGTTTCTTTGTTTTTTTCAATTTCTTTTAATATATCTTTTTCAACAATATTATTTTTTACTTTTAAAAGAGCTTTCTTTTTTCCATTTACCTGGATAACAAAATTTATATTTTCTTCTTCTAGTTCTCCAACTACAATGATTGGCCATTTTACACTACTCTGATTTATATCTTCCAAGCATTCGTTTGAAAAATGAGGAATTAAAGGATTCATGATTGTTAAAATCTTTGTATAATTTTCAATTAAAATACTTGATTTTGTTGGGCTTTCTACCTCTTTAATTAAAAAATTATACATTTCATGAAGGTTTGCGATAATCACATTGTAGTGAAACTTTTCTAAGTTTTGAGTAATTTTGTAAACTAATTTATTGGTAAATTTGGTTAACTTTTCATTGTTATAATCTGATTTATTTTCTTTAATTTTATTTAAAATTTTAGAATGAAGTGTCCATAATTTTTGCAAAAATTTATATGATGCTATCATTCCTTGATCTGACCATTGTACATCTTTTTCTGGTGGACTATCTGACAAAATAAATAATCTTACAGAATCTGCTCCATAATTTTCTATAATACTTTCTGGGTCAACTGTATTTTTTTTTGACTTTGACATAGATTCTGTTGGACCTACAATTATTTTTTCTTCTGGATTTTTTTTATTATAAAATTTTTTTGCACTATCTGAAAAAACTTCTTCTGGACTAAGCCAATTATTTTTTTGATCTTTATAAGTTTCGTGACAAACCATGCCTTGTGTAAATAAGCCGTCAAAGGGTTCTTTTAGATTAAATTTTTCTTTTTTATATGAAAGGGCTTGCATAAAAAATCTAGAGTATAAAAGGTGCAAGATTGCGTGTTCAACCCCCCCAATGTACTGATCAACTGGCATCCAATAATCCACCTCTTCTTGAGTAAACCCATAATCAGAATTATTTGCAGAACAAAATCTCAAAAAATACCAAGATGAATCAACAAATGTATCCAAGGTATCAGTTTCTCTCCTGTATTTTTTACCATTAAGAATGAAATACTTCCATTCATCAGCTGAATCTAGAGGGTTACCAGTATTTTCTAATTTCTCTATTTTAGGTAATTCAACAGGAAGCATATTCGTAGGAATTTTAATTGGTTGATCATTTTCGTCGTAGGCAATTGGTATAGGACAACCCCAGTATCGCTGTCTTGATATTCCCCAATCTTTTAATCTATAATTTGTTTTTTTTTGTCCTAGATTATTTTTTTCAAGAAATTCTATTGCCTTAGTTATGGATTCATTTGGTACTTTTAAGCCATCCAAAAACTTTGAGTTATAAAGATATCCGTCTCCAGTATAAGCTTCATTATTAATTTCAAAATCTTTATCTTTTTCAGGTTTTACAACTGGCATAACTTTTAAATTATATTTTTTTGCGAAATCCAAATCTCTTTGATCATGGGCAGGACATCCAAACACAGCACCCAGTCCGTAATCCATCAAAACAAAGTTAGCAAAATAAACAGGAACTTTCATTTTTTGATCCAGTGGGTTTACTGCCACTAAGTCAGTTTTAAACCCTAGCTTATCAGCAGAAGCAATAGACTCTTCAGTTGTACCAGTTTTTGAGCATTCTTTTTTAAAATTTTTAAACTCTTCGTCCTGTTCATAAAATTTAGATAAAGGGTGATCAACTGACAATGCAAGAAAAGAAAAACCGAATAAAGTATCTGGCCTAGTTGTATAACACTTAATGCTATCAATAGGTTTTTCACTTTCAATTTTAAATTCAACTTCACAACCAAAAGATTTTCCTATCCAATTTTTTTGCATCACCTTAACTTTATTTGGCCAATTATCTAAAGAATCTAGGCCTTTTAAAAGGTCCTCTGAAAATTTTGATATGTTAAAAAACCATTGATTTAATTTTTTTCTCTCCACAACGGCGCCTGATCTCCAACCCTTTCCATCAATTACCTGTTCATTTGCCAAAACAGTTTCATCAATTGGATCCCAGTTTACATAATTTTCTTTTCTATAGACCAACCCTTTATCATAAAGCTCTAAAAAAAATTCTTGTTGGTGTTTATAATAATTTGGTGAGCAGGTTGAGATTTCCCGGCTCCAATCAATTGATAAGCCAAGCTTCTTGAGTTGAGACTTCATTGTCTCGATATTTGACTCAGTCCAAGTTTTGGGATCAAGGTTGTTTTGTCTCGCTGCATTCTCTGCTGGCATGCCAAAGGAGTCCCATCCCATAGGATGTAAAACATTGTATCCTTGTAACGTCTTAAATCTTGCTAGAACATCACCAATTGTATAATTTCTTACATGGCCCATGTGTATCTTACCCGATGGGTAAGGAAACATTTCCAAGCAATAAAATTTTTTTTTATTTTTATCTAATTGGGCTGCAAATGTTTTGTTATTATCCCAATAATTTTGCCATTTTTTTTCAACAGTTTTGAAATTGTATCTTTCCATCTTAAAGAAGTATATTTTAAATTATAATTATTTGGTACCGAAGTCTGGTCCTTTATAATCTGGTCTTTTTATTAATTCATTATTTTCAATTAATGCAGCCTCTTTTAAAATAGCTAATTTTATTTCACTAGCTAAAGATGATTCTACTTTAGATGTTTTGCATTTATTAAGCTCATCACAAACTTTTTTATATATAAGCACATTAACCCCATCAGCTCTCACTTCATTTGAAAAAAACCTCACAGTAATTTTTGTATATATATTTTCTGCTTTTTCATCTGAAAACCAATCTGTAATTATCATTCCCCCAGAATAATCTACGTTGCTTAGTGGTGTAAATTCTAACAATTTAATTGAAGCTCTCCACATTGGGTTAGATGAAGCAAACTCAAAAACTCCACTATTTTTTTTATCACCACCCAATATTCTATATCCTTTTCCTTGTTTTATATTTTCTTTAACTCTATCGTTTACATTGGCGGGAACTTTTCTGGCATCAACTGGTTTGTATATTCCACAACCAGAGATGTTTAAAAGTATTGCAGTAAAAAGAGCTATTTTTATAAATTTCATTATTTTATCTATTATCATTAAAAAAGAGCCTAATTAACACACATATTGTTTTTATTAAAAAGAATTATACTGTGATATTTTTACAACAGTTATTAATAAAATAGTCTTTAATCTCTTATATCGTAAAAAATTAAAAAAACTTTGATATTTATACCACATTATTAATTAATAATAATTAACAAACAAATAGGAGACAAATATGACAAACCTAAAAAAATTAGGTCTTTCAGCTCTAGCAGGTTCGCTTGTAGCATTCTCAGCGCAAGCTGGTTCGCTAGACGTGAGCGGTGGAGCTAAATTTACTTATACTGGAGACACAGGAAAATCTGATGCTGAAGCTGATGGTAACAGATTTGGTATGCAACAACTATTATCTTTCACTGGTGGTGGAGAATTAGATAACGGTCACAGCATATCTTTAGCTCACTACATGCAAGCTGACGGTGGAGGAAAAAGTTCTTCATTGTTAACTTATGACATGGGTGAATTGGGTGCATTATCTTATCAACAAGATTCAGGTGATCTTGGTATTGGTAAAATTGATGACATTATGCCAACTGCTGATGAAGAAGTATGGAATGGTCTAAACGCTGATTCAATATCTGATGGTACTGAGTCTCTAAACGGTAGAGTTGATAGTGGAACTACTGGTTTCAACTATGCTTACTCTATGGGTATGACTAGCATTAACGTTGGTTACGGTGTAAAAACTAGTGATAACTCAAATGATGATGGTGAAAACTCAGGAGCTGGTGCTTTAGAATCTGCTACTTCAATTGCAGTATCTATGAAACCTATCGACGGTTTAAGAATCGTTGCTGGTACAGGTGAAAAAGGTGCAACTGATGCAACATCAAATGATCACACTACATATGGTTTCACATATGCGTTTGGTCCATTAACAGTTGGTGCACAACAATCAGAAGTTGATTATGCTGCTGCTGCAACTAAAGATCTTGAAACTGATATGTATGGAGTATCATTCGCAGTGAATGATGATCTTTCAATATCTTACGGTTCGCAAGAAACTACTGCAGATGGCGACGATGATAAACAAAAAGTAACTGGTGTTTCTGTTGGTTACTCTATGGGATCAATGACGATCAAAGCACACCAAAACAAAGCTGAGAATATTCAACAAGTAGCGAATATTGAGTCTGAGCACACTGAAGTTGCTATATCTTTTGCGTTCTAATTAGATAAAGAAATATATTTAAAAGGCCCCTTTATGGGGCCTTTTTTTTTACTCTTCAATATTATTGAGGAAATGTAAATAATTTTTATAATTTTCATTAAGATTTACAGAGCTCTTGTAAATTGGTTTTCTCGCCTGAACAATACTTACAGTTTTTATTGGGGAACCTTTTTTTGTGAAATTCAGACAATCATCCTCCCAGTCAAGGTTACAAAAATTAATAATTTTACGTGTCTCAGCCTCTTGATTGTTAACTAATTCTTCATATTCACAGTCATAAATGTAATTAGGTATTTTGGTATGCCAAAAGGTCATTATATCTTTATAAAGACTTATATAGTCCAATAAATTTTCTTGATTATAGCTCCAAGGCAAGGAAGAACCATCATAAACATTTTTATAGATAGATAGAGCAGTATCTTTTAAGTTTCTCTTACAATGAATTATTTTTGCATGAGGAAATAGTAATTTAATAAAACCAATCCATTGAAAATTTAATGGCGATTTGTCTAGAATAATTAAATTCTGATCAAATTGTTTAAATAAGGCAAGGATTTCATTGGATAAATTATTAATATAATTTTCGTCAAGCTTTACATTGTCAAAAATTTTCTTTGATAATACAGAATTTAGTATTGATAACTCCCCAGCACCATATACTTTAGAATGGGAGGATATAATTTGATGTGTGAGTGTAGTTCCAGATCTAGGTAATCCAACAATAAATATTAAGTTTGGTATTTTTTGAGATTTAGTAGGATTAAAAACTTGGTTAGTAAATTTTTGTTTAATTGTATTAAAAAAGCTTAATTCTTTGTTAAAATTATAATTTTTAAATATTTTAGATTGTTCGTCATTGCCTTTAATAAAATATTCTGATGATTTTTTATAGTTTTTTTGGTCAGAATAAGATTTAGCTATTGCAAAGTACAGTGGAATTTTATTTTCAGTTGTAAAAACAGGATTACTAACTTTTTTTAACATTAGTTTTTGATGATTATCATCTGCATTATAAAAATTAATATTACTAAATATTTTATCGGCAATTATATTATTAGGAAATTTTGAATGAAGTTTTTGTAAAACTTCTTTAGATTTTTGAAAATTACCAACTACTTGATAAGTTCCAGCTAAGTTTATTAATAGGATTTCAATGCCATCATCTAATAGAAGTGCTTGTTCATATAATTTTATACATTCATCAAATTTATTTAAATCTCTTTTTAAATTAGCAAAGTTAATTAAAACACTAGTATCTTTAGAATTAACTTGTAGAGCTCTATCAAAAATTTTTTCAGCATCAGAAAATAATTCCATTTGTCTATAAACTGCGCCTAAGTTGCAAAGTAAACTTGTGGCCCTAGGATGTAATAAGAGGCCTTTTTTAAAAATTTGTTTTGCTTTTATTAGTTCACCTAACTGTCTATGAGAAAGACCAATATAATTATAAAAAGTAACTTGTGTTGGGTCTTTTTTAAGTAATGAAGTTGCTTTTTCTATTACTATCTCAAAATTCCTAGATACAAAAAGATTGTTAATTTTATTAAATTCTTTTTGGAGATGTTCTTGGCTTATGTTTTTAGTCATGTTTAAACTACAACTCTTTTATTTTGAAATAATGAAATAGCAGCAATTCCATATGGATTTATATTTTTAATTTGATTTAAATTCTTTTTATTAATACCACCTAGGCATATAATTTTTTTTTTTGTTTTTTTCATTAAATTTAGAAATTTATATAATCCTAAACAATTTTTATTTTTTTTTGTACTAAATAAAGGCGACAAAAAAATATAATCAACATTTTGTCTTTCCTTTTCTTTAATTTCAGTAAGATTATGCGCAGATCCCAATAGCCTGAATTTTTTTTTGAAATTATAAGCAGTAAATATTTGATTTTTATTAAAAGAAGGCACATAAGCCCCATCTAAATCAAGTTTTATTGCCAACTTTACATCATTGCTCAGGTAAAATTTTAATCCTCTTTTTTTACAAGCATCTTTTATACTAATAATGGTGTCTAGATTATTTTTAGATTTATAATTTCTATATATTACGGAAGTATTATTTGATAGTTTACTTATTATATTATTATCAAACTTATCAATGTAACAAAAAAATTTAAGATTTCTAAAATGCATAACTCACTTAATAACTTAATTAATATTGAAAACCAATTGAAAGATTTAAATTTAGATAATAAAAAAAATAAATATGAAATTATTGCAGTTAGTAAAACACACCCAGTAAAAGATATTTTGCCTTTAATAAATTATGGGCATATAAATTTTGGTGAAAATAAAATACAGGAAGCTGTAGAAAAATGGAGTGAAATTAAAACTGATTTTCCAAGATTAAAATTACACATGCTGGGTAAAGTTCAGACCAATAAGGTTAAGTTTTTAATACCATTATTTGATTACATTCATTCATTGGACAACTTAAAACTTGCTCAGAAAATTTCACAGGAGCAAATAAAAAAAAATAAGAAAATAAAAATTTTTATTCAGATAAATATCGGTAAGGAAGAACAAAAAAATGGTGTTGATATAGAAAATTTAGAAAATTTTTATAGAGAATGCTCATTCAACCTAGGATTAGATATAATTGGTTTAATGTGTTTACCACCAAAATCTGCAACGCCTTCAAAGTTTTTTTTAAAAATGAAACAACTATCAAAACAATTAAATATAGCAGATCTAAGTATGGGTATGTCCAATGATTTCGTTGAAGCTGCTCAACATGGAGCAACTTATTTAAGAATAGGATCCAAGATATTTGGTGATAGGGTTTAGTTTATTTTAATATATGTTTTTTTTTTCAAAATTTTTAATAGTATTTCAAAATGATTCTTTTTAATTGCAATGCAACCAGCCGTAGGTTTGTAATCTTTAGTTAGGTGGATAAATATAGCACTTCCTTTATTGGTAGTTGTTTTCTTAATATTGTAATCTAAAATAATTATATAATCGTACTTGTGATCTTTACGATATAGTTTTTCGTGTCTTATATTTTTATTGACAATAATTTGTTTATTATAAAACTTACTTGAAGCGTCATCGCACCAACCCATATTTTTCGTGATTTTAGTTTTTTTAATAATACAACTATTGAGTAAAACTCGATCAGCTCTGTAAAAAATTTTTAATAGTTTGAATAATCCTTTGGGCGTACCTTTGTCACCTTCACTTTTATTTTTTATAACGCCATTTTTACCTATAGAACATCTAAATTGAAATTCATCAACTTGAAGTGTATGTTTATTCTTAAGATTAATAATCATAATAAAAAACTATGTTAAAACAAAATGTTTATATTCTAAATTTTGATGAATTATATGAAATTTTTAATGAAGTTAAAAATATATTAAACTTCAATGTTAGTAAAGTTAGTAATCTAGAATTACAAAAACTAAATGAAGCGAATAATTTAAATTTAAAAGATACTGTTTTAATTACTATTTTTGATAAAAAAAATTGTAAAATTAGTACTATAGATAAAAAAGAATTTTCAATTATTGAAAATCTACCAATTTTTTTACCCAATTTAATTGAAAAAATAAATATTTTTTTTTTAAAAATTAAATTTAACTTTCAAAATAAAATTTATATTAAAAATTATAATATTAATTTAAACAATAGAACCATATATAATGATGATGTAGAAACAAGTTTAACAGAAAAGGAAATTCAAATAATAGTATTTCTTTTAGAAAAAAAAACCCCACAAAAAATTTCAATGTTACAAAATCAAATTTGGCATTTTAGTAATGACCTTGAAACTCACACTGTCGAGACACATATTTACAGATTGAGAAAAAAGATTAAGACTATATTTGGAGATGATCGATTTATATTAAGTGGTGAAAATGGTTATTATTTTTAAATTTTGGTTTTATTTATCAAAATCAACATTGAAACTTATAACAATTCTATCTTCACCTGATAAATTTTCAGCTACAGCATGGTGCAAATAAGATGGAAAAATTAATAAGTGTCCTTCTTCTGGTTCAATGCTCAACACCTTAGCAGAAAATTCGTTATACTTCTCTACTAATGGAGTTCTTATAATTCTTTGTTCTTTTGGGTCAAAAAAACTTATTTGTCCGCAATCTTTTTTTGCCTTCACATAGTAAGCAGCACTTAAAATACTATTTGAATGATTATGTCTTATGTTAAATGAGTTTTTAGTATTTATTATTGACCACATTCCATCTATTTGAATTTTTTCAACCGCATATTTCCATCCAAACTCTTTAATAATTTTAAATAAATACTTATGAACTATAGCTAAAAATTTTTTTAATAGATCGCTATCTTTAATATTGAAATAAGGAGAATGCCAACCCCCAGCATTTGAAACTTTCTGTCCTTCTTTATCCATTTTTTGTAGGCCATAAATGTATTCTTCAAGTTGAGTATTAAGTTCGTTATAATTGTCTATTTCATATTGAAATAGTGGAACAGGGAACATTTTGTGAGTTTTTTCCATTGTTAATTTAAATCCTTGCTCCTAAAACTTGAATTACTTTAGATGACATATTTGTACCTTCTTGCAAACTTTCTTCAATAGAAAAATTATTTATATAACCATGCAAAAATCCTGATGCAAAAAGATCTCCCGCTCCTGTTAAGTCAATTATTTTTAGATTTGAATTAATTGAGTTTTCATAAACCAAACCATCTTTTATTGCTATTGATCCTTTTTCACCACGTGTAATAACTATTGTTTTACTAAGACCTTTTGAGAAAGATATTACATCTTTGAAATTTTTTGCATCAATTAAAGATGTAAATTCTTGTTCATTTGCAAAAATAATATCTAGCTTGTTTTTTACCAGTTCTAGAAAATTTTTTTTATGTCGGTCTACACAAAATAAATCAGACAAAGACATGGCAGTTTTATTTGCATGTAAAATTGCTTTATCAAAAGCCTTTTTAGGCTCACCTTCATCCCACAAATAACCCTCCATGAAAGTAATTTCTGCGCTTTTAACGGCCTGTAAATCAATATCGTTATCGTTAATCCTACCTGCGGTTCCCAAAAATGTACACATAGTTCTCTCAGAATCTGGTGTAATTAAAATTAAACAACTACCTGAAGAAATAGGCTCTTTCTTTTTTGTGTATAGGTACTTAACATTTTCTTTTTTTAACCCATCTTCGTATTTTTGACCTAGATCATCAGCACTAACTTTACCAATAAAGCCAACATCATTCCCTAATTGAGACAGCCCAACAATAGAATTTGCAACAGATCCACCCGAAACAGTTTCTTCGATTTTTAAAGTTGATAAAAGTTTTTTAAACTCATTTTCATTAACTAACTTCATGGTACTTTTTGTTAGCTTGTTGTCTATTAGATATTGATCATCTATTTTACAAATAACATCAATAATTGCATTTCCAATTCCTAGTATTTTCATTTTAAGCTTTTTTTATTCTAACTGGATTTTTTCGATTAGGATAGCAAGTCATACAAATTTTACAAGTCAAACCATAACACTCTCTAGCTTTACAAAATTCTCTTCCATAATAAATTATTTGCAAATGTAATTTGCTCCACGTTTTTTTAGGAAATAGTCTTTTTAAATCTTTCTCAGTTTGAACAACATTTTTTCCATTGGTCAGTCCCCATCTTTGAGCCAATCTATGAATATGAGTGTCTACCGCAAAGGCAGGTATACCAAAACCTTGAGACATGACCACACTTGCAGTCTTATGCCCCACACCTTGTAGTTTTTCGAGATCTTCGAAATTTTTAGGCACTTCACCGCCATGCTTTTCTAAAAGTTGTTTAGACATTAGGTAAACACTTTTCGCTTTAACCCGAAAGAGACCAATACTTTTAATTAATCTTTCAATTTTTTTTCTACCCAATTTTAGAAAATGTTCAGGTTTATTGTATTTTGGATATATGCTTTTTGTTACATTGTTAACATTCAAATCTGTACATTGTGCTGATAAAAGAACTGATGTTAGGAGGGTGAATTTATTTATATGATTGAGAGGAATAGGAGTTGTCGGATAAATTTTATTTAAAATTTTTAATATTTTTTTAGCTTTTTCTTTTTCATCCATTATCTAAAATTCAATAAATCTCTCATTGAATAAAGCCCAGGTTTTTTATTATTAAGCCATTTTGCAGCAGTTAGGGCTCCATCTGAATATAGAGCCCTATCAAAAGCTTCATGGTTCAGTTTTATTATTTCTTTACCACTAGAAAATGTCACTTCATGCTCTCCAATAACCTCACCTTTTCTAATAGAATTAAAATTAATTTTTTTCCCATAAGGAAAATATTTTTTATTTAAAAATTTTTTTCCAATTACATTATAAAGATCTTTATTTTTCCCATCAGAAATACCCTTTGCAAGCATTAAAGCTGTTCCTGATGGATAATCTTTTTTATGTTTGTGATGAACCTCAAATACTTTGCTTAAATATTCAT
>ENA-ORXF01001831-ORXF01001831.1-marine-metagenome-genome-assembly--contig:-NODE-1831-length-13337-cov-39.246003_pt1 | contig 13337 bp, 10 predicted proteins | sample MGYA00237864_ERZ511476 | MGnify/ENA primary metagenome ERZ511476 (study PRJEB26306, sample SAMN06343908) | marine metagenome | isolation source: coastal waters | place: Atlantic Ocean: West Antarctic... | reverse complement strand
ACAAAACCTGGTCCAATAATGGCTTCTGCAGAAGCATTTAGAATTATAGTTGAAGGCAAGCAAACTCATGGCTCGCGCCCTTGGAATGGAGTTGATCCAATTATTGCTGCTTCTAATATTGCTACTACTTTACAAACTATTGTTAGCAGAAGATTGAACCTTTTAGACAGTCAGGCAGTTGTAACAGTGGGAATTATGAAAGCTGGCACTAGAAATAATATTATTCCATCATCTGCTTTTATGGAGGGAACTATTAGAACGTTTAAAGACTCTTATGCCGATCAAATTAGAGATGAGATTAAGTTAATTGCTGAGAATGTAGCAGCTGCTCATCATGCTACAGCAAAAGTTGAGTTTAAGGTTTACGGAGGCTATCCAGTCACATTTAATGATGAAGAGTTAGCGAATAGATATGCATCCTCATTATCAAAAGCATCTAATGGAAACTACTACGAGGCAAAAGTTCCACGAACTGGTGCTGAAGATTTTTCATTTTTTGCCCAACAGGTGCCTGGATTATTCTTTTTTCTAGGTGTAAATGCTCCAGGAGTAGACGATAGTCCAACCAATCATTCACCATATTTCTATGTTGATGATTCTGCTTTAACTAATGGAGTGAAGGCTTTTATTAATTTAGTCGAAGATTTTTCATCTGACTACAATGATGAAGGATAAGCTTTAATGATTATTTTACAGTAACTACAATTTAAGTTGATTATTATTTTTCATAAGAATCAATCCTGCGATTTGTATAATTGAAACAACTGCAAACGAAATTATATTAAGAGGAACTCCAAAAGATTCAAGTTCATCCACTCCCTGTCCTACGGCCAGACCATCATAAAATGGCATCAAAAATACCGATACCCAAAAACCAAGCAATAAGCATAAGCTCAATAGGGCAGCTAACAATTCTTTTTGCATTATCCAGATAAGGTAGAGCCCTAAAAGTGCAATGAATGTATTACTTGAAAGTCGCCAAACCTCATGTACTCTGGCATGAGCATCCCAATCAGGGTTTAGTAAGTGTGTGATGCCCACATCAATGAGCAGAGGTCCTAAGCCAGCACAAATAAGCGCTATGGAGGTGAAATATTTACTCAAAGTTAATCTTGATCTTTACTAGGCATTTTCCCTTTTACGAATTCTGGCACAAAAGAAGCATTGGTATGATCTGAAATTCTTACGCATTTATTTTCTATCGTCCCGATGCCATGAATTGTCGTCGAAAGTATGTCGCCATCTTTTAATAATTTGCCTTGTGTTGCTCCAACTCCTGCAGGCGTACCGGTAAAGATTAGGTCGCCAGGACTCAACGTAATGAATTCTGATATGTAAGAGATGATGTATGGAATATCAAAAATTAAGTCACTAGTATTATCTTTTTGTCTCAATTCTCCATTTACAGAACATTCTAAATCTAAAGCATTTTTGTCATCCAGTTCATCTGGAGAGACTAAAATTGGTCCAATTGGGCCAAAGGTATCAAATGACTTTCCTAGATTGAACTGGGGAGGTATGGCATGAAATTGAACTGCTCTATCAGATATATCTTGACCAACTGTTAATCCTGCTACGTGTGTCCAAGCATTATCTTTTGAAATATCCTTACCTTCTTTGCCAATTACAAGGACTAATTCAGCCTCATAATCAACAATATCACTTCTCATCTCAATGTTTTCAAATGGGCCGGTGATGCAGGATGTATGTTTTGTAAAAATCATAGGGAAGGGTGGTATTTCCATTCCCGATTCTTTTGCATGGTTCCTATAATTTAGACCAACTGCAAAACAATTCCTTGATCCAGTAATCGGAGCGCCCATTTTTGTATTTTCTAATGATCCTGATGGCTCGAATTGATCAAGTTGCGCATAAAGCTTTGAGATAGCATCCAATAAATATATTGCTGCCGATGGATCAGATGAAACATTACCATCAGATACCGTCGCGAGATCATAATAATGATCACCACTTACTAATACAGACTGACCATCTACGTTTGCTAGTTTAAAAGCCATTAGATTACTCCTACTATTTTTAAATAAATTCTAATTTAGGTGCTTTGTTCCTATCTAATTTATAGCGATCAGATCATGAATACAGAAATGGGGATGACTGTATTCATGATCTATATAATTCTTAGCAACTATTCTAGGGGGAATAGAGCTAAGCGCTATCAAAGACTATTAAAATGCCTTTCTAATAGATATACCAAATTGCTTGCCTGGTTCCCATAACTTGAAGAAAGATCCAGGAGTTAATGGAAGAGCCAAGCTTGAAGATCCAACTATGTCATCGGTAATATTTTTACCAAACAGCTTAATTTCAAGGCCATTTTCCATCATTAATCTTACATTTAGATCTATCTTAGTAGATGCATCATGGTCACCAGCAGGGTCTGCAACTCCAGTGCTATTAAATTCACTCACGTAATTTGCAGCAATCGTGTAAACCAGTTCACTCCCACCACTCAATGATGAGAAGTAATTAGCATACATGCTAGCTGATGTTTCAGGAGCGAAATTACCCGCTTTTCCTGCAAGATCTTGAGTACATTGTCGCGCAGCTTTGGACGTCCAGGTTGCAGGTCTAGCGGCTCTGTATGCTACATCTTGATCGCCTGTACAGGCAGCTGTGAAATCTCCGTATGCAAAATCAAGAGTAGTAATTGAACCACCAATGATGAGGCTGTCAGTTGGAGCCCAAGTTGCATCGACTTCAACTCCTGTTATTTCAGCTTCTGCAGCATTGGAGACGATAAACGTCGAGCCATTAAAAGCTGAGACTTGCATGTCCTTGTAATCAGTTGAGAAATAAGCAGCATTAAACCTTAGATTGTTTTCAGGCATATCCATTTTAGCGCCCATCTCAAATGTAGTGGCTTCCTCTGGCTTAAATGCGAATGCAGGAGACGGTGTCGTTGCATTTGTTCGACCAGCATTTTCAGAACCATCGTATCCGCCTGCTTTGTATCCTTCAGCATAACTAGCATAGAGTCTTGTGGTGTCTGACATCTCGTAAGTTACTTTCACTGAGGGAGTTGTATGACTTTCTGATCTACTTTGCTTCGGGAAGTTGTATGGCAATCTTCCTAGCAATACATTATGAAGTCCTGCAACTACAGGATTAAGTGTTGGATTATTAATTCCAATGCCGCCAGTAGTAGTGGAACTATTTACTTGAGAAGCTTTAACATCTTTTTCGTCTTCTGAGACACGAACACCAGCAATAACTGTCAATTCATCACTTAGGTACCAAGTTCCCTCAAAAAATGCAGATAAGCTGCTTGATGTTTCATCAAACAAAGTGTGTGTAGCACTTTGTGGTGTTGAAAATCTAAATTGGGGTGGATTAAGCCTGGTTTGGAAAGCGGCAATATCTGGTAAACCAAATGACTTTTGAAATTCTCCGCCTACCCCTAAGTCAAACAATCCATTGTTTTCAACATCCATCTCGAGCTCTTCGTAGTAAACACCAGCAATGTATTCAAAACTGTCATTAGATGGAGATGTAATAATAAATTCCTGTGAGAACTGCTCGAATTCATTAAAGTTATCTGTTGAAAGGAATTGTAGAGGGCCAAAATCAGCATCTAAACCCCAGCCATAATCGTAAGTTGAAAAGGATGTTGTTGATTTAACATCAAAGTCACCCCAAGTTGATGAGATGTTTAAAATCACGTTATCCGAATCAACCGATCCACCTGTAGGTAACCCAGCGCTAGTATTATCTAAATAAGTAATACCAGGTTGTCCAACCACTTGATTTGGAAAGGCTCTTGCCATTATGCTTTGTGAAATAAAGGTTGCTGTGTAGCCATATCTAGCCATTAATCCTAAAGGTGCAGGTGTTCGATATGAATCAGTGCCTCCGTGTTGACCAGCTTTTTCATGTGATGAGGTGAATGCTTTTAAATTTACCTCAGTGTTATCAAGCTGCCATAAAAATGTTGCTCTTAAAGCTGTGCTTTCGCTTGATGGACCATCTTCTTTAAGAAGAGCGTTGTATGTCCAACCATCTGACTCTTCAACAGTCGCTGCTAGCCTCATTGCAAAAGTATCGCTGACTGGGAAGCTAGAAGCTGCTTGCACTTTTATTGTGCCCCATTCAGGTACTGATTCAATTGACCAATGTCCATCTGCATCACCGCCTATAACAGGAGATTTGCTGACCATATTTACGACTCCACCAATAGTATTTTTACCAAACAAGACACCTTGTGTTCCCTTTAAAACTTCTACTCTTTCAACATCTAATAAAGCTGATAGATATTGTTCGCCTCTTGCGATGGGCATGCCGTCAATAAATTGAGTAACCGATTGAGAAAATCCTTTGTTTGTTCCTGAGCCGACACCTCTAATATAAATATTAAACTGCGCAGCACCTTTGTTTATCATTAATCCTGGTACATGGGTTTGCAGATCTTCTAAGCTTGTAATTCCAAGACTGTCTATTCTATCGCCTGAAAGAACTTGAATAGAAATCGGAACCTCCGATAGACCTTGTTCTTTTTTCTGAGCTGTTACAACTACTTCTTCAAGTCGTGAATCTGAGCTCTGTGAAAGTATGTTCTGTGAAGTAAAACCAAATACCATCAAGCATAAGCTTGATAGATATAAATATTTATTCATTAGCATTTTCATTATTTTCCCCTTGAAATAAGTTTGATAATTTATTCTAACCATCTGGTTAGATAATTACAACTATCCAGTTGGATAAAATATAAATATATGTTTTACTATTTTAGAATGTTATAAAACCATAGTTATGCAACACCTTGAATTATATGGATATGGAGAGTCAGTAGCGTCAAATATGGCAAGGGTAGCCCTGGCTGAAAAGAATTTATCTTACAAATATAACCTTATCTATTTAGAGTCTAAAGGCGATCATTTATCCAAAGAATATAAAAAATTAAATCCTAAAAATCTTGCGCCAACTCTTGTTGATAATGGTGTTCCTATACCTGACAGCATCAAAATAATGAGACACATAGATTCAAGCTACCCTCAACAGGGCGAAGTATTGTTTCCAGATACTATTGATATAGATGCTTTTGAAAATTTATTGGATTTTGTGGCACTTGATGAGAATAAGGAACTTGGGGATACTCTAGGAACAACTGCTGGCGGTATTTCTGCGCAAATTTTAGTAAAATTGCTATGCAAAAGACCGATCGTTAGCGTAATTTGGGATTATTTAACCAAACATTCAATTAAGAAGAGAGTGCCTATATTTATACTGTTAAGAATTCTTGGAAAGCCACCAAAGAGCTTAAGCCAAAAGATGGCTGTAATGCTAGCTAAACACCTTTTAACCGTTGAGGATTTATTAAGTCATCAAGAAAAATTTATGATGGGTGATGCTTACACAGCAATTGACTGCTGCATGACTTCAATACTTCACAGAGTCCAGGAAATGAGATTTAGTAGCGTTTTAAAAAGCGATAAATTACCAAATTTAAAAAATTACTGGGAGACTGTATCAAGCAGAACTAGTTATAAAGAAGGAATTCTTAATTATGCTACTGGTGAATGGGCACCAGAAATTACAGCTTTATATGGAAATGGACCAAATGAATATGATGAATTGGTTTGGTCTGAAATTAATAATTCATTATTAAAGGGAGAAAATAAATGAATGTACCACTATGCAAAATAGCAGATATTATTTACGTAAGGTTTGAGCTTGTTGAATTAGAGGCTCAAAAGAAATACTTAAACCATTTTGGAATGATGTTGGCTCATGAAGATAAAAATAGCATTTATTTTAGGGGCACTGGAACTTCACCCTACATATATGTTGCAACCATAGGCAAGGAAAATAAATACATAGGATCAGCATATAAAGCAAATAACTTTTCTGATTTAGAGGCATTGTCGAAAGAATTTAATGTTGATATCGTTGAAAATAATGAACCTGGGGGAGGTCATAAAGTAACTGTGATTGATCCTGATGGGATTGAGGTTGAAGTATGTCATGGGATGAATGAGGCTGAGCCAATAGCTGTTGTTTCAAAAGTTTTAAATACAGGCCAATCCAAACAGAGAGAAAATGAATTGCAGCGTTTTGGAAAAGCGGCGGATGAGTGGCAAGTGCATGGTGATAAGTGGGTCTATGAATTATCTTCAAAAGTTAAGCGATTGGGCCACACAGCAATCAACTGCAAAGATGCTCAAGCCTCAGTTGATTGGTATGCAAATGTTTTAGGTTTTATAGTCAGCAATAATTGCATTGGGCCTGACGGAGCATCTATGGGTGCCTTTATGAGGTGTGATCAAGGAGATAAACCAGTCGATCATCACACCATGAATAACATGGGATTACCTGGAGAAGCTGTTGCTTTAGCTTATGGTCACGCGGGTTATGAGGTGCAAGATTCAATAGATGATTTGATGGCCGGACATTACCACATGAAAACCGTTGACGAGTATTACCATGAATGGGGCATTGGAAGACACTTACTGGGTAGTCAAATGTATGACTATTGGCGTGATCCTCATGGTTTTACTCATGAGCATTGGACCGATGGTGACTTAATGGATGCGTCAATTCCCACAGAAAATTCAGGTTTTAGGGACCTCGCTATGGCTCAATACGGCCCAGAGGTTCCTAATACTTTTGGCATAACCATGCCGGTCAATCAAATTGATAACGCTCGCGCAGCACACCCTACAATTCCTGGAATGATCAAAGAAATGGAAAAGGCTGCTCAGGCAGAAGCAGAGGAGCAATCATGATGGAACTTTCTGAAGAACAAAAAAAAGCAGTTTCTAAAGCTCAAGAAACATTTAAAAATTTAAAAGATAATGCTGAAAACTTAAGCCAAGATCAGATGAACCTGTTGTTTGGCGAGGCAAGAAGTATGAATGGATGGCAAGACAAAGCAGTTTCTGATGACATGGTTAAATCAATTTATGAATTAACTAAGATGGGCCCAACCAGCACAAACTGCTGTCCAGCAAGATTTAAATTTATTAAGAGTGAAAAACAAAAGCAACTATTAAAGGATGCATTGCTACCAAATAACGTAGATAAAGTTATGACTGCGCCAGTGATTGCTGTTGTTGGGTATGACCTAGATTTCTCAGACCATATGGGGAAATTATTCCCTCACATGGATGTTGCTCCAATGTATAAGGGAAATAAAGAGTTTAATGATTCGGCTGCTTTTAGAAATAGCAGTCTTCAAGGAGCATACTTCATGATGGTGTGTAGAGCCTTAGGTCTAGATTGTGGTCCAATGTCAGGATTCAGTAACGAGTTGGTAGATAAAACTTTTTTTGAAAACACCAATATAAAATCAAACTTTTTATGCTGTATTGGTTACGGCGATCCTGCAAAGATCTTTCAAAGATTGCCGCGCTTAGATTTTGATGAAGCCTGTGAAATTATCTAGCTGTCCTGAACTTTTTTATAGCGTAAATGGCTAGAGAAATAGATAACAACAAACCTAGCAAATAGTACTTAAAGGATAAGATAATTATCCAGAGCATGATAAAAAAACTAGCAACAGGTGATGGGTATTCAGATATTTCATAGTCTCTATCAAGCCATGGCGACCCAATAACTTCTCCACCTTCTGAATCACCATAAAAATAGGTGTGCGCAGGTTGAATGAGTGGCATGCTATTTGATTGGTCTATGTTTTGCATGTATGTTTTCATGTGTTCAAAAATATCCAACTCAACTTCAGATAAATCATTTGCTTCAAATGGATCTTCGATTATGTTGAACAAGCTATATGTTTCGTTAGCATCAAGAAACATCGAGGGTTTGCGAGAATGAAGTTTCCATTCATCTTTATACAAAGCACGTTCGTCAAAAATAATTTTAGCGCCCACTAAATCATAATCGGGCGGAGTAATCTTATTGTTAATTAAATTTTTCCACTTATCGTTGCCATCAAAGCTCGCTGATTGATCAGTTTCTATGCCTGCAGCAGAGAGCAATGTTGGGAGTAAGTCCTGTGTAAAAACAAACTGATCAGTGACTGAGTTTTCAATAACACCTTTCCACCAGATGCTCGCTGGAACTCTTACTCCTCCCTCAAGAGCAGACGTCTTGCTACCCCTTAATCCTGCCGTATTTCCTCTTGCTTTCGTAAGGCCAGGGGCTATGGTTGCAATTATTGGGTTAATATCTACCACGGGACCGTTATCGCTAAAAAAAACAATAATGGTATCTTCAAGAAGACCTTGATCTTCTATGGATTTAATTATTTTTCCAATTTCAGTATCGAGAGCATTCACATTAGCTGCATAAGCCCTTATTAAAGGATCCTCTATATGACTAAATGATTCTATGTTTGAAGCGGGGGCTTGAATGGGGGTATGAGGGGCATTAAAGGCTACGTAAAGAAATAGAGGGCGATCAATATGCTTATTTTCAATGATTCTTACTGCCTCATCTGCAATTAGTGTGGTCGAATATCCTTCCTCAATTAATGGCTCTTCATTTCTATGCCAATCCATTCTCTTGGCTGCAACATGATCAAAATATCCAATTCCACCAAGCATATGTCCATAACTGGTATCAAATCCTCTATTGGTAGGCCAAAAAGCTTCATCGTGCATCCCCAAATGCCATTTTCCAGACAGCGCAGTTTGGTAGCCTGCCTCCCTAAAATATTGAGGCATTATTTTTAAATCTGGAGACAACCCAAATTGCTCGGCGGTTGGATTTAGAAAGGGTCTGACAACACCGTGATTAAATATATGCAGGCCAGTCAATAACGAAGCTCGGGTAGGGCTGCAAACTGGATTTGCATAAAATCTATTTAATTCCAAACCCTTTAAAGCTAAGGCGTCGATGTTGGGAGTGGGGATGTGACCGCCATGATATGAGACGTCGCCCCAGCCTAAGTCATCAGTTAGTATTATTACCACATTGGGCTGTGAAAATAGCGGGCCGATGAATAACGCAATTAATAGGGTTAATTTTGGCATTATTTTTTCTTTAGTTTATCGACACCCAAGTTTCGTCCTTCAACAAATAATTTCATAAATTCCTTCATCTCCTTATCGGAAATCTTCAATACTTCAGTGATGTATGGTTTTATTGCTGCAAAACCAAATTCCATTACCATAACTAATGCTATAGCCGCTTTTTCTTCAGCAGAGGGTTTTGACGCGCCTCTGAGTTTAGCTAGTTCATTCAAGGTTTTCTTAGACATGGATAAACCTGAATCAACTTGAACTCTAAGCAAATCCATCTGGCCATCAAGGACTGCTCGAATTAGAGCATTAAAATAATTTTCTGTCAGTCCAGAAAGCGGCTCATTACCTAAATTCATCGCACTGATGTTCCGCCTCTCTAATTGCTGCATGTGCTCAAATGCAAGTTGTTTATAGGTCGCTTCAAGCAAACCCTGTTTACCTCCAAAATAATGATGTATTTGAGCATGATTTACTCCAGCATGAAGCGCAATATCTCTTATGGATAATTGATTAGGGCCGATGGTGCCAAGTAATTCTGCTGCAGAATTAATCAGTTTTTTTTCAACGTTTTTACGACCTTTTGAATTAGCTTTTTTCATAGGATCTTAAGAAATGGTGCCATTGATATTATGATGAAGTTTATTGCTTAACTTATCGATCTTTTGGATGATTGAGTGATGATCACAGCAACCATATACATGACGATCTGGACGAATAATTGCTGCAGATATATTATGTTTTTTTTGCCACTCCACAAAGCTCTTATCTGCATTAAATTGGTGATCGGGACTTAAGAGATGAATATTTCCATCGAAAATTTTAACGCTATCCAATGATTTAATCTTATTAAAAACTTCTTGATCTTGGTTGAAAACAAGCAATGCAAATTTGTACCCAATGTATTGATCGAATGCTTTATCTTCAATTGTTATATTGGTATCAGGCTGAGGTATCACAATGCCATTTGCTTTATTTTTGAATAGCGTTTTATCAATCAATCCTTCTTTGATAGGCCAAGGATGATAAAACTGAAAAAAATTGAGCAATGCGGGAAACTGTCTTGCGCAATTAAGAATAAAATCTCTTACTAAGGCAACATATTTATTCTGAGTCCCAACAATATTTCCTTGCTTAATGGCTGTCTCCGTAACAGACTTAACTATTGCTTTTCTTTCAAGGGAATAAGTATCCAATATTTTTTTTGAATATGTGCCATTGATCACTCCAGTTAATTTCCAATGAAGGTTGTAAACATCTTTTACACCCTGGCATAAACCCTGACCTAAAAAAGGTGGCATCTGATGTGCAGAGTCTCCTAACAAAAAACAATTATTCGATTTAAAATTATCTGCAATGAGACCATGAAATCTGTACTTACTTGCTCGCAATAATTTACCAGTTGATATGTCTAGATCAGCATTTATTCTCCAAGCATGAGGTCTCATCATTTCTCTGATATTCTGTTCGTCCTCCATCTCAGCTTGATTGTCATCAGAGTTGTATTTAAATTCCCATCTTATATGTCGACCCATAATGGGTGCTAGAGTGGTTGGTCTCTGATAGTCACATATTTGATGAGGCGAGCATTGAATCTCATACTTTGGATCTAACTCATAATCAACCACGACCCAATCCTGCTCGCATTTATAGTCGAAAGAGGGGATGCTTAGTTTTTTTCTTACAAAACTATCAGCACCATCGCAAGCCAACAAATACGTAGATGATATTATCTCTGTGTTATTTGTTAGATTGTTAATAACTGTTAATTCATTGTTATTTTCAGTTGCAATGAGACCGCTTAAAGAGCTGCCAAGCTTAAATGTAATATTTTTGTATAATTCTGCTCTTGATCTTAAGGTTCTCTCTAAATTTGGCTGGCTAAATCCTACAGTTTCAGAGTATCCGTTTGGAGTTGAATGCTCTGTGAAATCTACATATACAAGTTTTTGACCCTTTTTATTGATGAATGTTAAACCATCTATTGGATTAACTGGAATATCGTTAATAATTCCACACGATTGAAAGATTCTTTGTGCTTGGCCATCTAGAGCAACAGCTCTTGGTATGTCCCATATTTCCTTTTTAGGCTCGATGACCACGATATTAAGATCGCTTGATCCAAACATGTTTGCTGCCATAGCACCCACAGGCCCGTATCCAATTATTGCTATGTCGTAGTGCATTTAGTTGATAAACTTAAAGATTGATTAATTTTAGTCAAGTGGTTAGGATAGTCAATATTATTTACTATAAATATTTAGTGCTTGTGTTTAGAGCAGATAGGAGTTTTCCATGTACAAAGTAGACAATTTTATTAACGGTGAGGCAAGTTTAGTCTCTAGTGAATCCTCATCCATTGTTAATCCTTCTTATGGAACTGTGATTGGTGAGGTTTTATATGCCACCAAAGACAGTGCAAATGCTGCAGTAGAATCTGCCTATAAAGCATCTAAGGCCTGGGCCAAAACTGGACTAAGCTTCAGAGCAGAATTAATTCTTAAGTTTAGACAAGGCATAATCAATAGATCGAGTGAAATTGTTGATATTTGTATCAGTGAAGCAGGTAAAACGCGACCGGATGCAGAGGCTGAGCTTGATAGGGCAGTTCAAGCATTAACTCATGCTGCTGGTGTTCAACACTTTTTCCCGACTAACTATAGTCAAAATGTTGCTGGTGGTATTGATATAGCTGATTTAAGGTTTCCTATTGGTGTTGTTGCCGGAGTGGGTCCTTTTAATTTTCCAATCTTAATTCCGATATTGCATAGTGCCATGGCTTTAGTTACTGGCAATACTTATATTGCTAAGCCAAGTGAAAAGGTTCCATCAATCTCTAGACTGTATGCAGATATATGGAAAGAAGCTGGATTACCAGATGGTTGTTATAACGTTATTAATGGTGAAAAAGAAATAGTAGAGCTTTTAGTCCGTCATGAAAAAGTTGATGGCTTAGCTTTTATTGGTAGTACAGCTGCTGCAAAGAGCTTAAAAATGATGGGAGTTGAACACAATACAAAAGTTCAAGCCCTTGGTGGTGGAAAAAATCATATGATTGTACTTCCTGATGCAGACTTAGATATGTCAGCAGATGCTGCAGTATCTGCAAGCTTTGGAGCAGCAGGTCAAAGATGCATGGCCGTATCTGTTGTTGTGGCTGTTGGTGATATAGCAGATGACTTGATTTCCAAGATCAAAGCAAGAATGCCTGATTTAGTTATGGGAGTAACAGATGATGAGAAGACACAGCTCGGTCCAGTTATATCTCAAGCAAATAAAGATAGAATCTATTCATTTATAGATAGTGCTGAGCCAGATGGAGCATCGCTAGTTGTAGATGGGAGGCATAGATCCAATTCATTAGAAGGGTGCTTTGTTGGTCCTACATTAATAGATAATGTTAAGCCAGGAATGTCAGTTTATGAAAATGAAATTTTTGGACCTGTATTGTGCTTTGTCAGAGCTAAAACTTACGATGAAGCTATGCAAATAACGCACAGCCATCAACTTGGGAATGGTGCTGCTTTGTTTACTCGTGATGGCGGTGTTGCAAAGAAATGGTCAGAAGAAATTCAAGCTGGCTCTGTTGGGATAAATGTTCCAATTCCATTGCCAACATACGCCCATAGCTTTGGTGGCTGGAAGGACAGTGGCTTTTCTGAAACTAAAGCATTCGGACCATCATCGATAGATTTTTATACAAAGACTAAATCTTTAACTACTCGATGGCCTGATCCAGCTGACAGTAAGGTTGACTTAGGGTTTCCTAGAAATAATTAACAAGACTCTTTAGATCTTACAGGGATATTTGAATCTGTATAATTTAACATAATATATATTATGCGAAGCTAATATTTATCTTAGTTCTATTAGTTGTATCTAGACCCCTTTTAGAGAGTAAATCATTTATGCCATGAACCTAGTTATTAGCAATAATGAAACTAGCACTATGGCTATAATATTTTTAGTAGATTTCTTCATTTATGTTTTATTTTCCATATATCCAGGGCCTCGAAGGACCTTACCTGGCTTATTACCATTATGAGCTCCATGATCAACAACAATGACCCCATTGACTATCACCGCGCGAACACCAACTGCATACTGATGCGGATCCTTGAAGGTTGCCTTATCTATTATGGTCTTAGGGTCAAATATAGCTATATCAGCATAGTAGCCCTCTTTGATTAGTCCTCTGCCTTGAATAGACAATATTTGGGCTGGCAAGCTGGTCATTTTTCTTACAGCTTCTTCTAAGCTTAGAATATTACGCTCTCTAACGTAACTACCTAATACGCGGGCAAAAGTTCCATATGTTCTAGGATGTGGAGAGCCAACACCGAAGACTGTTAAAGGGCCATCTGAGGCAATAGAGGTCATTGGATGCTGCATAATCAAATC
>ENA-ORXF01001830-ORXF01001830.1-marine-metagenome-genome-assembly--contig:-NODE-1830-length-13338-cov-11.605837_pt1 | contig 13338 bp, 14 predicted proteins | sample MGYA00237864_ERZ511476 | MGnify/ENA primary metagenome ERZ511476 (study PRJEB26306, sample SAMN06343908) | marine metagenome | isolation source: coastal waters | place: Atlantic Ocean: West Antarctic... | reverse complement strand
CACGAAAACACGCTACTATTCTGTTCGTAATTTTATCAATATATTATATGAAAGTTCGCAAAAATATTTTACTACACGATTTCCTATTTTTACTACACGATTTCCTATTTTTACTACACGATTTTCAATTTTACTACACGATTTCCTATTTTTACTACACGATTTCCTATTTTTACTACACGATTTCCTATTTTTACTACACGAGATTACATCTTTACTACACATGATGACATCTTACTACACGAGATTACATCTTTACTACACATGATGACATTTTACTACACATGATGACATCTTTACTACACATGATGACATTTTACTACACATGATGACAAACGGATAAACAATCTTATATCTCCCGCACAAATCTCCCGCACGAAAAAATATAAATGAAAACTTCACTTTTGACATGCATTTTGATTTTTTCGGTGCCAGTAGTAAAATATCAATTTCCGAACAATCGCGGCGAAAAGTGAAAACTTTATGATATATATGAAACATCTATGTAAGCAAATAAAGGGTAGTTTAGAATGAAAAAACTACTTTTTTCAAAGCGTTCAGTTTAGTGATGATTTGTTAGATGTTAGTTTAGGTGAAGCCTACTACTGGATGATGGTCCTGGAACTTGTGATGGTTCTGGACTTGTGATGGTCCTGAACTTGTGATGGTTCTGGACTTAAAAAAAAAGTCTAAGCGGGTAAAAAAAAAAAATATTTTACCCGCCAAAAAAATCAAAAATCTTATTTTTTCTTGAAAAATCCAAAAATTCATGTAAGATTATATAAGGTTAATTTATTATCTTACATATATATATAGAGAGAATGGATAACCAACAACTAATTGCAACTGACTTAACCAAAAAACAAAAAGCTGTAATTGCACAGAGAAAATACAGGGAGAGGATTAAATCTGGTACATCAGAAAAATCTAATGTAACATATAACAACTATAAAAAAAGTAATGCCGAGTATATGAAGAAATATAGGTTAGATAGGAAGATAAAAACTACTAATGCATATGCCGAATCAATCAATGAACTACCAAAGATAACTGCTAAAAAAATTGCAAAAGTAAGAGAGGCTACCGAGGTAAGACAATCTGGTCGGGAAACAAGAAAGGTGGATATGACTATTAAGAAAACCAATACTATTGTAAAACCAGTTATAGTTAAACAGACTGTTCCTAAATGGAAAAAAAAACTACCCGATAATGCTACCGAAGCACAAAAGATCGAAGCAAGAAAATTTGATGATGAACCCCGCAAAGAGATGTTAAAGAAAGTGATTAATGTGATGGAAGCTGTTCTTTTATTGAAACCATCCAAGGATATCATAAGAGTTATTAAATCTATATTTTCAGGACATGAAATCAAAGGTGATTTGAAGTTTATAAGAAAAGAAATGCCATTCCTAACTGATAAGGCTAATAATGTTATCAATTTTGTAAATAAGGTACATCAATATTATCCCAAAGATAGTAGTTTCAATGGAAATATGATACCGTTCGTTAACATTGTATCACGAATTCCATCATATAATTCTACATATCAGCAACTAACAAATCTTACAAGCGAAACCAGTATAGAAATTAATGAAGAACGCGATGGGAATACTATTTCAAAAGAGGATGAAGGCAAAATATTTAGTTTTGATCCGGACGATGTAAAATATCATATTGATAAATTTTTGAAAACTGATGTAGATAAAGCTATTGCAGCCTGCTATGCTTTAATGCCCCCACGAAGACTTGATTTCCAATATATGGTACTCACAGAGAATAATGATGTATCCATGCTAACCAATAAGAAATATAATTATTTAGTTATGAATGGTGGAGAACCAACTCTGTTTGTATATAATAATTACAAAACATTTTCTACATACAGACAGCAAGTTATTCCCGTAGAATTAGATGTTGCAAAATATCTTCGTAAATATATTGAATCTGAATCTTCTAATTTGTTACCAATCTTGGGATTACAAGGCAAATATTTGTTTGGTTCTTCATACAATACCGTACATAATAAGTTATTTGGTACTAAATTAAGTAATATATTTTATAAGATGTACGGTGAAAACATCACGAGTCGTTGGATCCGAAGCAGTGCTGCAACATGGATACATAGTGTTGACAAAAGAGGTATGCGACGACCTTTATCAGAGAAAAAAGATTTTGCTTGGAAGATGGGACACTCTCAACAATTATCGCAACAATACGACAAGATTATTATAGTAGATGAAGATGGCAAAGAAGAAGCAATTAATACGAGCAAGAAAAGAAAAAATTGATATAAAGTATTTACGTATATAACATATAATATATATTCTCATATAATAGAATGGGTAATTATAATCTTATCAAAGGAAATCCTGAGCGTTTAAAAATAGAGAGTGATAGAGTAACATCTTATTTGAAAGAAAAATATAAAAACGACGAGGAGTTTAGAGAGAAGAAAAAACTGTATGCTAAGGAATATAGATTACGTAAAGCTTTGGAAAAACAGAAGTTGCATGAGGCATCTATGCCTGAATTAATTTCTGGATAAACCAGAAATCAAAATTATTTATTTTTTTGTAGATATCCGCTCAAATATTTAAAAATTGATATTTGCCGTAGATATTATATAAAGATTATCTCATTATATAATATAGTAGAAAAGAATAGAATGACCCAATATAACAAAAACGTAATAATTACCAATATCCACGATAGACACTTTAAGTATATGTGCGACAATGACACTGATTATATGAACCACTTAAAGAGTAATCCCAATATGTGCGAAATTATCGGTGAATATAAGCAATATATAAAACCTGTTTTTGATGTTGATGCCTATGAAAAAAATATTGATGTGGATGCCGTAAAGGGTGATATCAATATGCTATTTCCAAATAAATCCATAAATTACGCTAAAAGAGAACCGAGAGATACCAAGAAAGGGACTAAATATTCGTATCGGTTTTATGTGGATGGTGTCAAAATATACAGTGCCCAAATTAAGCAACTTCTCATAGACCATAAGTTAAACGAGAATCCTATATACGACTTGTCAATTTACGATAAAAATAAAGTTCTCTTTCTCCCCTTAACTACGCAAAAAGCAGATGGTATCGCCCCTCAATTATGCCCTGTTGATTGCGATATATTCAAATGCTGTGCTTCATATGTTGAGGAAGATTTTGAGGACTATACGCTAAAATTTGAGAAGGCACAAGGTGAAAAATTATTACAAAAGATTAATCAGATTTGCAAAGATGAAATGATCAACGATGAGGAAGTCGCAATAATTGATACTAAATATATTGAGACTAAAATGAAGTTTATGCTTTCAAAAATGTCAGCGTCTCGTAAAAGTGAATATGATAGTTGGACGAAGATGATTTGGTGTCTTATGAATATATGTAAGAAAGAAGGAATCAGCCGTAGCAAATGCTCTAAAATCATTCACGAGTTTTCAGCCAAATCTGCAAATTACGATGAAGATGCAGTTGATGACTTCATTGATAGCAACTATGACAAAATTAGAGAAGCATCTTACGGCTGGAAATATTTTTATGAGTGTCTTAAATACGATGACCCTGAATATTATGAGAGCATCACTATGAAAATGTATAATAATATGAAAAAGGATTTTGAGTTAAATCACGCCAAAATATTACACCCGCCTATGATAGTCCATTTCAATAAAGAAGACAAATATGACATATTCACTGTAAAATCGTGTAAGGAATCATATGCCCATCTCCAATGTAAATTAAAAGTGAAAGATAAATGGGAAACCAAGCAATTTATTGACTTGTGGTTAAAGGATAGTAAAATCCGCGTATTTGACAAAGTTGTGTTTGAACCTCCTCCATTAGTGTGTGATAGCAATAATTTTAATACGTGGGTTGATTTCAAAATCGTCAAAAAACCGTTAGTTGAAACTGAACGCGACTACTGGGCTGAATATCAGCAGTATTTACATAATGTAATTGGTGATGAGAAAATCGTAAATTATATATTAGCCAGATATGCTTTTCGCATTATCAATCCGGCTACACGAACAAACGTCATTCTTATCATCTGTGGAAATGAGGGTGATGGTAAAAATCGGCTACTTGCTCCTATCTATAACATTATGAAGGGCTATACGTGTATGTTAGACAGCGCTAAAAAGCTATATGAAAGCCATTCTATGTTTGAATTTCAAAAGTTGTTTCTATTAGTGAATGAAGCATCAGGAGTTGCTAACTTTGAGAATAGCGAAATCCTAAAAACACGAGCAACTGAACCAACTTTGACTGTAAATCCCAAAGGTATCCAAGCTTTTGAAATTGATAATATGTGTGATTACGATATGACTACGAATAATTTAAATGTCGTTAAATTAAGTGATGACAGCAGACGGCGATTTCTACAAATTGAAACTACGCCATACTATAAAAATAATTACGAGTTCTTTAATGACTACGTTCAAAATATTGAGAATAACCCTGTTGCATTAAGACAAATATATGAGGGACTAATCAACTTTGATTATAAAGCCATTGTTCCATCTCTCAATTTCCAAGACGTTCGCTATAAACCTACCACAAGCATAGAAGATAGCGTCAGACAACAAAATCGCGATAAAATCATTTGGTTCTTTGAAGATTGGGTTAGACAACATCTTAATTTAAATACAAAAGATGATATGAAATATAAAAATGAAACACTATTTAAGATGTATATTGATTGGTGTGAGGTATCCAAAGTAAAAATGGATTATAATAAAATCAGTTTTGGTATGCGTATTACTGTATTAATGAAAAAGCAATTAAACACAAATGGATTTGAGTGTGTGAAAAAAGATGCAAATAAAATGACTACTTTATGTTTGAGTGAGTTTAAAAAGTATTTCGTAAATTTAAATGGGGTTGAGTTTGGAGTTCAAGAAGACGATGAAGAAGAAGAGTATGAATAAATCGTCTTATATACTACTGAAAGTACCGACCTACCGACTACCGACCCACGTTTCAATCCTTTTTATAAATTATAATTTATATTTTTATTATTTTTTTCAATTTCTCTAAAAGGGTCGGTAGGGTCGGTAGGGTCGGTACTTTTATTTATTATGATGTATAAATATAGTAAAAAAAGTAAAAACAAGCAGGAATGGTGTGATGAGAAAGTACCGACCCTTGTACCGACCCTTGAAAATAAGTACCGACCCTTGAAAATAAGTACCGACCCTAAAAAATAGATACTCTTTAAAACCCCTTTAAACCCCCCTCTTTACTTTGTTATCCTTCGCCCAATCATTAAATCTGATTCTACATAAAGAACAAGTTTTATAGTAGCAAGACGGACGTCTATTTGAGATATCATTCTTGGTAGGTATATAACCCTTCTTGCATTTTATACACTTTCTTTCAACAGGAAAATCAACTACATATAAATCGTCCGACGTACTATATAATTTTGCTAACGAAAATACTCTATTAATGCGTGTTGTCATTTATATATGTTATAGAAAAATAATAATTATATAATTACATAAAAGTATCACTCATGAGACGATTATGCATGTTCTCTTTCAATCTCTTTTGGAGTTGCTCGGCGTAACTTTGATTTACTAAATAATCCATTGAAGGTTGTTGTATAGGTTGTTCATATTCTTCTTTTTTTGGACGTTGTCGCACAGCTTTTTTTGCTACTACTTCTGGAATCACTGGTTTAATTGCTAACTCTTTTAATCTTGTGTTTTCTTCTTTGATTTGTGCAATTTCAATATCTTTATCCCTTGTAATTTGTGATTTGGGTTTAATTTTACTTCTGGCTAATGCTAAACTGGCTCTACGTTTATCTGCAATCGCTCTTTTACGAATCACTTCGGCATCTTCTTTTGGTACCTGTGGCTCTTCTTTTGCTTCTTCTGGCTCTTCTTTTGCTTCTTCTGGCTCTTCTTTTGGTTCTTCTGGCTCTTCTGGTGATATTAATTGTTTCTTTCTGGCTCTATTTAATCGTCGCATTTGATTTTTCCTTTCTTTTTGTTCTTCTGATACGGGCATTACTATACTTATAGAATATATTTTAATTATTTGAATCAGTACTCATTAACCAATCCAATCAATACTCATTCAATTATGTATTAGTACTAATATCATTTAAATTTTAGCTAATCCAAGAAGTTCCTCACGTGTTAGCCTTTCCCTTGAAGCTTTTAATTGTAAGTTTTGATTGTCTAACATTGAGCCATTAGTATTAGATATACGTATAAGATTCTGCGATAAATTATATATTTCTTGATTTTTTGGCATAATCGTTTTTTGATAGGATAATTGAGTTCCACGATTGGGGATAATTCTCAATTGATTATTTGGTATATTTATTCCTGAAATTTCAGTGGGTCTTGCGGTAATTTGCGAATCATAAGCATAATTAAAACGTGAAGAGGTTTCATTATATCTTGGCGTACATTTTATAATAGGGTCAGTTAATTCAGATCTTTGACTATTTGCCTTACCCATACAACCTAAATGGGTGGTAATATCGAGTTGATTATATAATGGTCGAATGTAATTAGCATCACTCCGTTCTTGTATAAGATTAATATGTCCCATATGCATTACTCTTTCATCGATAGGTCTTTGATTAGTTTCATATGAACGGTCAATAACTGCAAATAGGTTTTGTTGGTTATTCATTTTCTTTATTCTATAATATGATAATATAATAAAAAAATAAGATTTTAAAGGGAATATTGTTCTATACGATCACAGTACAGGAATGTCCCTCGTTAATCTGCATAATGCGGGTAGTTTTACAGAAGATATATGGGGTAAATGATTCAGTTGAAGCACCATCGAAAACAAGTTTTAAAGCAATGTTAAGAGCACTCGCCCGTCCATCAAGCCCTGATTTGTAAAAGTCGCCTTGTTGGATATTTTCAAGAGATACAATATGAGTAAAATAGTATTTCAAGAATAATGACAAGGAACAACAGCCTGGGTGGATTCCCGAGCTCATATCTTGGTTAAGATTTCCAAGAGCGATAAGAGTTTCATTATAAACTGTTGCGTCATCAAGAGGCTGTGGCATAAGAGGAGTGTTGTTAATTTCAATAGAACTTGAAACAAGTCCAGTAGCATCACTTCTGAAATACCAACTGTTATTATACAAGTCACCGGCAACAACATCATCTTCATTAGTATTTGCTGCTTGTGCAGCATAAGCAGTTGGAAATACTTCATTAAAAGTTAATCCCTTATCCTTGTTGTTAGCTCCTGCTAATTGGAGTTTTGAAATGCTGGTATCGGAAGATTGTAGGCAACATATAATTTGGTCTAATGAAGTAGTATTAACCGTAGTTAGGACGTTTATAGAAGAACCTTTGAGAAACGATGCTTGTTTGCTGGTAACATATGTTTGGTATCCAACCATCAATCCAGATGAGAGCATTTTAGAAGCTTTAAGATTATAATATAGCGGGTCATTGAAAACGATTTTAGCAATAGTAAATTTCACATCTTCAAGTTTGTAAGCTGCACCTGCCGATACAATGTTGTTCGAAGCAGTTGCGCCCCCTGCTCCCCATAGTACTTTTTCGTTATCAAAAGTAATTTCAATTTCTACATTATTAAGGTCATTAGTATCAGGGCAAGGACAAGATGCTGTTGATAGAAATCCGAGCCAGTTATTTACCATCATCTTTTGCTTGGTATCACTTGCCGTTGCTATAAGGGTTTTATTGACACGATTTCCACCCGAAACATCAGTAGAATTTGCTGCTGTTTTATAACCAATAGAAGGGTCAGAGTTTTCAAGGAAACGTTTAGCAGTTTGATCTACTCCACCACCATCTAAATCATAAAGTTTATTATAAAGTGTATTATAATTATCAATTCTTTCAATAAGGGTACCGTTGATATATACGGCTAATGTTTTTATTAGCGAAGATGTAAGACGGGGAAAATGCATCTTCGATGAAGCACCATCAGCTAATGCTGTCCCTTTGAAATGCATTGTGAAAGTTCTTAGATCCACGATTGTATTTGAAGGTAGTTTGACTTTAATAGTATCTCCGTGATTTACAACAGCCGATTTATCAGGGGTTAGAACAACCGTGGATTTAGAGAATCCACTCAATGTCTTAATATTATAGGCTAAATTTTTAGGGAACGACGCGAATTCCATATTTATTAACTGTTTTCTTTCTATTATATATCAAAGATAAAAAAAAAATACAAATATTTTATGGAAAATTAAATTATTTTAGAACCTGCTTCTCTACTTGAAGCGTCACTTGCTTCATCTCTATTTTTTTGGTCTTTTTTATTTTTATAATATTTATTTACTTTTTTAGTAACACTTTTAAGGTGTTTAATTTCATCTTCTGTAATAACCCCATCTGTTTTCTTTTTTTTAAGATCATAAAGAATTGCTCTTGCATTTTGTATTCTAATTTTTTCGGGGTCATCTGTTTCCTCCGGTTTTCTCCCTAATGTTGGTTTGTTTATAACTTGCTCTACTGTTGGGACTGTTGTTGCAGCCGATGATTGTGCTGCTAATGCTTGTGCTGCTAATTCATCAGCAGATGGAACAGGATTTGTTACAGATGTAAATGCTGCTCCCAAGTTTGTTGGTGCTATTACTGGTGCCAGAGGTACAGGTGGTAATCCAGGTATAATTGGATTTGGTGTAAATAAAGATGAAAACCAAGCATTGATTGGAGATGCTTGTGGTGGTGTTGCTGTTCCAAATAATGGTACATTTACTTGTAATGATTGAATAGGTAATAACGGTGTAGTTGTTGTAGTTGATGGAGCAGGTTGAGGTGGTGTAGTTGGAATAGTGGGTGATGGAGTAGGTAATGTTGGAGTTGGTTGAAGAGCAGGTTGAGGAGTAGGTTGAGGAGCAGGTTGAACTTGTTGAACAGGTGCAATTGGTAAAACTGGTTGAACTTGTTGAACAGGTTGAACTGGTGTAGTTGTAGGTAATGGAGTAGCAGTTGTTAAAGGTATAGTCCCAAGTGAGGCAATAGCAGTAGGAGGTAATGATGGAGGGGCAGGTGCATTACCACCCACTTCGTTTCCCAATAATCGCATAAGTACAGTATTTAATTCAGATTCTCCAAAGCTATCATTAGATTTTTGTAATTTAGGCAATGTATTTTGGACATAAGATCGATACATTTGCTCGTTAGTCAATGTGCTATTCAACGGCATCTGTCTATTCATCGTAGCAGAGTTTTTACTCAATTTTTCAAATACCTCTTCAAATGTTGGGCGTTTCTCTTTCTGTCCCATTAGAGTTCTCGTAATCATATTCTGTAACGAAGGATTACCTGCATTAATATTCATTTTTCTATCTTTCTATATATTAATAATATATTAATTTATAATATTAATATATAGTAAATGATTATAGAGAAGAAACTGAAAGGATTTGATAACAAATTATTATACGATAAGCTAAATTACCCCCAATGTTCTTGTGGTGCCTGCCCGAAGTTTTACTGGAATATGTTGAATATTGGTAGCAGAGGAAGTGGGAAAACCTATACCGTATGTCAAATGATTAAGCATTATGAGAAGCATAAGATAACGAGAGATGGGGTAGAATATAAATTAAGAACTCATTTAATATCTCCTACAATTCAAGCAAATGAAATATATCAATCCCTTGAAAGTCTTAATATGGAAGAAGACGCTCACGACGATTATAGCGATCAATTACTTTTAGATATAATTGAAGATATAAAAGCAGAAAAAGCAGAGTTTGAAAAATATTTACTTTATAAATCATCATACGAGAAGTTTATGAAAACTCCTGAATCAAAATATGAAAAGTTGTACGATACAGACCCTGAAATATTCAATTTACTGGAAGAATACGAATACATACATCCAAAAGATTTTAAACATGAACCACCAAAAGTTAATATTATTATTTTAGATGATTTACTTGGTTCAGATGCTTTTACCCGTAAAACGAAAAGTACTTTGGTAAATGCTATGATTAAAAATAGACATATCGGTGTTAATTTTGCAGTATTAGTTCAATCAATTCGGGCTGTTCCTAAAACGATTAGAATGAATTGCAGCGTCTTTCAATTAGCCCAGTTTAAAAATAAAAAGATCATCCTTGAAGATATTTACGAAGAAGTGTCAAATGTTATTGGAATTGATGAATTTGAAATGCTATACGATTACGCTACTAATAAACCATTCGGTTCTCTAATAATAGATACGACAAATGGGAAGCGATTCCTTTCAAATTTAGATTCAGAATTATTTATAAATGGTGAAAATAAAATCTTACCTAATAGTAAATAGTAAATATGGATGAAGTTCAAGCAGATCTACTTTTAAGACAATCTCGCATATTATATCCCGAAACCGAGGATTGGGTACTTAACCTCGCAATAGAAGCTTATCAAAATGAATTAAAAACTTCTGTTATTGTAGAAGAACCAATGATAGAAATAAATTAACATAATTATTCATTTTTTTTATATTTACTAATAATAGAAATATGACAGTACCAACGAGATTCGTTAAAGCAAAGGTAGATAAATATATTCAATTATATAGCAAGTACGGTAAAAATGAAGGGACTACTTATGACAGAGTCCAACGAGTTTTAATAGTTTCCCCTGGTTCTGGTTATACAACCGCTCCAACATTATCATTTACACAACACGCACCAGGGAGTTCTTTGATACGAGCAACTGCTACTTGTACTATATCTAATGGTGGAATAAGTTCAATAACTATAACAAATCCAGGGACAGGATATACGACCGCACCAACAATAAATGTAACTGGTGGTGGAGGCAGTAACTCTATATTAAAATCTTATATTAACATATCTAAAAGAAGAGTCTTCGAATGGGATTTAGAGAATGCTATTGAGTTAAATGAAAATGGCGTAATCCATTTAGTAGATAAAGTTTTTGAAAATGCCGATATGACTGATGTATATACATTTCGTTTATTGGATATCTCTTCGCAGTCTGTAATAAATACAAAAGATAAATCTGGGATTCCAGAACAAGCATCATTTAATCAAGGAAAAATTATAGATATTGGATACGGAAGCAAGACAACAGAAAATGACATTCATTTAGAAATACAACCACAAACGATTAATAAGATAGTAATATCAGTTGATGAAGGAATAAGTGGGAATATAGGCATAGATGGCGATATTGAGTTTTATATCTCGCTAAAAATAACTGAAAAGGAACCGTCCGTTATTGAATTTGGTTCTCTCAATAATATCAATGTATCTCAATTTTAATATAGCGTATTAATAAATGGAAATTAATAAAACCCGAACTATAACTTCATTCATCTCTTCCGCTAATAGGCAGATTCACGAAGATACATATAATTTTACAATTGATTATCCTGATGGTATTCTATCTTGTAAAACAAACGAATATATGGAAATTAACGTGCTGTCGTTTGATATGCCGAATACTATGTATAACATTAATAGCAAAAATAATGAGTTTGATATAATAACTCCTAATGAAACGGTAAGAAAAACAATACCAGAAGGTAATTATTCAATTAAAACATTTATGGCTCAATTAAAAAAGTTGATTGGAAATGACTTTATAAGTATAATATATAATGAAGCTCAAAATACATATACTTTTACAAAAAGCAATGAACTGACAGATATATATAATATAAAACCAATCACTATCGGAAAACTGATAGGAGTACAAGATAATATAGAATATGAGATAGGAACATCTGGATATACAACAGGGTTGATTAACCTAATAAATTATAATAAAGTGATGGTAAGAACGGAAAATGTTGCATATTATTATAGTAATGTAGAAAATATACGAACTAATAATAATAGTGTCTTCAATAGTGATATCATATTTTGGAAATCAAAGGCGGATACAGAACCGTTTAAAATATTGAAATATAATAATGAAGATGGTGGTAACTCATTTGTTTATAAAATTGAGAATAGGCAAATCAACAGTATAATTTTTCAATTAAGAAATGAGCGAAATGAAATCATAACAGACGCACCTGATTATATGATGGTAATTCAATATAACTTTTATGAAAAACAAGATATTAAGAAGAGTCTTATATCCATAGATAATACAATGAGTGAAATGTATAATACTATATTATTCGCTCTAAATAGATTAAAACTTTTACTATAAGAAAAAATAATATATATTGTATATATAGATAAGAAAAAATGCTACGAAGATTTGGTAACGCTGGGCAATCACTTGGGAATAAACTTACGGGAATGTACAACAACCGCAGAGGGCTTGCTATGGGAGCACAGAATATTTTAGGAACTGCCAAATCAGGTATTCGACTATTAGGAAGAGCAAACGCTTTCGTGAATAGATTGGGTGTATCTTCGCCCGCCATGAATAAATTCACAAGCAATATGGAACAGTATGGGAATCCATCCATAGATTTCGCATCAGAAGAATTGGCTAATGTTGTTTAAATTCTTTTTTATTTTTATATAGTAGTATGATTAATAAAGATAAACTATTAGATAAATGCGAGAGTATGACGCTCTTATGCACCAAGGCATGTACCTATTGGAGTATGGTGAAATTTTGCTTCAATATACCGTTGGTGCTTACAAGCAGTGCAATGTGTATTATTAATAGCATAAGCGAAGATGCGAACATAATGAAAATACCTAATATTGTTGTAAATGCTATTAGTGTATTAATAATGTCTCTTAACAATTCAGTAAAGGCAAGTGAAAAGTTTGAAAGTTTTAAAAGGCTCTCTCAACAATTTATGATATTATCGCAAGAAGTAGAGGGAATGGAAACAATTATTGAAAAAGACAAATACGACATCTTAATATTAAAATATGATAATTTGATTCAGGACTGTGCGTTTGAAGAAATACCCCTCAAATACAAACATCAAGTATCAAAATTATACAATGACGCAAATAAATATATTCCTATCCAACTTAATGGAACTATTGGAAACATAAACAAACGAAATAGTAGGGATATTATAAATAATAATATAGTCTAATAATAAAACAAATGTCATATATTGGGGCGTTGGGTAATTATAACTATATAGAATCTGATAGTTTTGATACATCAAATTATATAAATGAAATTGGTAATGAAATCGGTGTTAATTCGTCAAATTATACGAATCAAATTGGTAATTTAATCGGTGTTAATTCTTCAAATTATACGAATCAAATTGGTAATGAAATAGGTGTTAATTCTTCAAATTATACGAATCAAATTGGTAATGAAATAGGTGTTAATTCTTCAAATTATACGAATCAAATTGGTAATGAAATAGGTGTTAATTCTTCAAATTATACGAATCAAAT
>ENA-ORXF01001829-ORXF01001829.1-marine-metagenome-genome-assembly--contig:-NODE-1829-length-13349-cov-5.354656_pt1 | contig 13349 bp, 14 predicted proteins | sample MGYA00237864_ERZ511476 | MGnify/ENA primary metagenome ERZ511476 (study PRJEB26306, sample SAMN06343908) | marine metagenome | isolation source: coastal waters | place: Atlantic Ocean: West Antarctic... | reverse complement strand
GCTTGTGGTACAAGTTATAACGCTGGTTTAGTTGCAAAATACTGGTTAGAAGATATAGCTAAAATCCCGTGCACTATCGAAGTGGCAAGCGAATACCGCTATCGTCACCCTATTCTATTAAACCAAACACTTTTTATTACTCTTTCACAAAGTGGTGAAACTGCTGATACAGTTGAAGCCCTTAAAGCAGCCAAGGAAATAAATAGCAATATTAGTACGCTTTGCATAACTAACTCTGCTGAGTCAAGCTTAACAAGGATTTCTGATTTAACTTTTTTAACTCATGCTGGCCCTGAAATTGGAGTAGCAAGTACAAAAGCATTTACTACTCAACTTGTTGCTCTAGCACTTTTAACTTGCTCTATTAGTAAATTAAATAACACAATTAATATTAAGCAAGAGAAAGAAATCGTAGATGGTTTAAAAAGATTACCAGGTTTAATTAATGAAGCACTTCTTCAAGAAAAACAAATTAAAAAACTGGCTAAACTTTTTAAAAATAAACATAGTACTATGTTCTTAGGAAGAGGAACTATGCATGCTATTGCAATGGAAGGAGCCCTCAAGCTAAAAGAAATTAGTTATATACATGCTGAAGCATATCCTGCTGGTGAATTAAAACACGGACCAATAGCACTTATTGACAAAGATATGCCAGTAATTGCAATAGCGCCAAATGACGAACTTTTAGGTAAATTAAAATCTAATTTACAAGAAGTAAAATCTAGGGGTTCTCAAATGATTGTTTTTGAAGATGAAGATTCAAAAGTTGAAGCAATAGATTCTATGGAAGTCATTCCGATTACCTCTAACTTAGGAAGAATAACTGCACCTATTATTTTTACAATCCCCCTTCAACTTCTTAGCTATCATGTTGCTCTATCTAAAGGAACTGATGTAGATATGCCAAGAAATTTAGCAAAATCAGTTACGGTCGAGTAGTTTTGTATGTTCCAGTTTAGAGAATATACTTTCTGGAACCATACCCCATTTAGAATTCAGCATTGAGATTCAATCTAACAATCTCACATACGAAGGCAATCCTTATACCACCTATCAACAATTTCTCTATACATTGATTAAATCATTGCACTATAAAGGTTATGGTTACAGACGAATAGCACACAAATTAAATAAGTGGAATGTTAAGACTTCAAAAGGAAACACTTGGTATAACACTTCTGTGAGTTCTGTATTGAAAAGAAAACACGAAAGAGACATAAGAATACAAGAGATAAGAAACAAAGAGTATCCAATCAAAGTTAGTAATTTCACAATCAAATACTATACTTATTGATTAAATTAAGTAGTAGAATTAACTCATAGTTCAAAATAACACTAACCTATGAAAAAGACATCTAAAACTAACCTAAATGAGAAAGTGTTTCCATTTACTAGTGGAAAGGACAAAACAAACAAAGGATTTGCTAAAGAATATGTATTTATTATTCTTGGTGGTGTAATCGTGGGTGGTTTTCTATTATTGATTGGCGCTCCTTGATATAACTAACCTATGAAAAAACTACTCATACTTCTATTCTCACTATTCTTTCTTAGTTCGCCTTCTGTGTTTGCACAAGAGGATTTATCGAAAGTTAATATTGGTAATCTAAAGCGCCTTTCAGGAAGTGAAATTATAAGTACATTTAGCAATACAATAGAGGTGGGTTACCAGATCGATGGGAGTACATCCGTAGAATATAAATATGCAGATGGTGATTTTTCATTAGAAACTAGTAGTAATACAACAGAGAGTGGCAAATGGAAAGTTCATGATAATCAAATTTGTTGGAAATCAACTATAAAATCTGATGGGATTCCAGAAAAAATGTTTCAGTGTGTTTCGATTTATACTGCTTTCAATAAAGGGGAGTATTATTTTTATATGCCAGGTATAGGTGTATATGGAAAGAGTACTGCAGTCATTCCTTTAATTGATTAGTCATAAGATATTTAAAATCTTAGTTAGAAACTAGAACATACAAAATGATTCCGTCACGGTGGAGTATTTTCGCTTACAATCTTTTAGAGATCAATTTTCAGTCAATTACTATAATTTTTAATTAACACATGTAGAATAGAAGTAATCAATTTAAAGGGTAAAGATTATGACTGGATATGACATTGGATACTTTTTGGGTTTTTATGGGCCTATTATTTTAGGTGTAATTATTGTTATGTATGTAATTTATAGAATAACTAAAAGAAAAAAATAACTCAGTTTGCTAAAAAACCATCGGAGTTGAGTTGGTCAAAAACATGTACACGCCATTCAATTCCGTCACTGTGGAATAGAATTGATTGTACGTGTTTAGATGGTCACATACCCTGCCTAGAATTCAATATTAAGATTCAATCTAACAGTCTCATGTATTACTCAAATAAAGAGATAAGAGGCAAAATCTTCCCCGTCAAGATAGGTAAGTTCTCAGTCAAATACTATACTTTTGAAGAACTTCAGAGGTAGAATATTCTTATGGGATTTATTTCAATACTTATAGCATTATTTGGTGGTTACATACTCTGGTACGCAGTAGATACACCATTAATGCATTCTGTAACTCAACAATATCTTATGATAGGTGGTGGTTTCTTGTTTGGTGGTCTTTTTCTTTATGTCTATTTGAAAAATTTGAATCAAACCACGAATTGTCCAATAAATTGTTAATACAATAAATAGGGCAACTAACTCTGGTGGGATATTCATATTGTTTAGATTTTAGAATCACTCATGTGGTAATTCTACTATTCTATTCAATCAAAAATATAGTAATTGACCTCAAACTTAGAAACCTTACTTGGAAAGTGTTGGTTTCTTATCTGTTCATTCATGAGGTCTCTTTCATGTTTTCTCTTTAAGACTGAGATAACGGATGAAGTGAACCAGTTCTTCCCTGAATGGGTCAATATGGTACTCTTATTTAACCATTGTGGTATCTCTCTATTTCAAATCATGCAGAAAAAATAAATCTTGAAAAATGTTGCTTATATTATTGATGATGTAAATAGAGTTGCTTAAAGTAGCTGGAATTTCTGCCGACTTTTATGATGTCTTTGAAAGTGTAAATAATATTCCAAATATTAAGGTATTAACCATAAAAAGTGTGTACCGCGTTGTTCGAGAGTTTAAAGATATCATCTTATATAGAAAGAAAAGTTGAATCAGTTGGCACTCAAAAAATTATTAATTATTACCTGCTAGAAATCGTTACTTTTCTTATTTTTTTATTTATTCTTAATTCCATGGATCATTCAGATGTTATCAGCATGACGCGTAATCAATGTGGAGGAGAGTTATGGACAGTAAAAATATAAAACTTTAGCGATGGAAGTTATTTAATTAACTCTACATATAATGAAATTTGAGATTCAGTTGAGTCAAATACACAAAGATTATTAAAGGGCTTTGCAAGTGATGAACCTCTATAGAATGGAATGCATGCATTAAAAGACAAAGCTTGGGCAAGATTACTTAACTTACTATAGTTCCAATAAGTTATGTGTCTTTCAGGATTATTCTTCAAAAATTTGTTAGATACTCCAGCATTTATTGCTAAATCATAAAAGCGTGCAGGTTCAAATTTAGCCGCTAACAAAAGACCACTAACTTGTTTCTCGTCTAATTCAGCTGTATCAGAAAGAATGTGAGATCCAACCTGAATAGCTAGGTGATTTTTAGTCTCATCAGAAATCAAAGTTTGGTTGTGAATGATTGACATAATTTTATGATCATTATCAGTTGATGGAACAACCAGTCTCATAATGCCATTCTTCTTAAGGATTCGATAACATTCTTTAATAAAGTTTTTAGCTCGTTTTTCTTCAATATGCTCCAATGTGTGAGAACAATATATTAATGAGACAGAATTATCAGCAAAAGGAAGACGAATATTTTTTACACATAGATCAATTGCTTGAAAATCGACTCCATTTTTGCCCTGTAGTGCTTGATAATATGATGATACCCCTGGAAAATCAAAATTTATCCATCGCTTATGAAAGAATGCTCCAGAGCCAAAATTGCAGAATATATCATTATCATTATAACTTTCATACAGCTTTTTATCTTTTTTTGAAAAATAAAAGGTAAGGCTGTTATTATATCTATTGAGAGAGGAACCTAAACCTAGCTTATATAGATTCTTGTTGATAAACCGAGAAAACCTAGGTAAGAAAATTGAAGTTGAAGCTGCTTTAAGATACAAATGAATGCTTGGTATATAATTATCTCTCATGCTTTTAAATAAGCTTATTTGGACAGATTTCATAATCATTTTCTCCTGACTTTAGTTCAATTAGCTAAAAAACTGTATTATAAGAATTAATTGACTGCAACGAATAGTAATTATATGATTTAGTAAATAAATTAGTAGTTTATATAAGATGATTTTGTTAGCTAACCAAACCTATACATGGTTTCATAGAAATCTACTCTAAAGTGACGGAGTGGATTTAGATGGACTCTTATTTATAAGTACCATTCCATTTCTTGAATCTTATATTAAATTTCAAACCCTGTTACCCATGATAAATATCAATAAAACCACCTTTGTAATTAAATACAATTGGCCTTAAAAACATACACCTTGAGATAATTGAGGTGTTCTTTTGACCAGTTACATCAATTAAAATTGAACAGTTTTTATGTAAAGTATATTTATTATTTCCTATTGAAAAGTAAATTTTTTTAGATAATGGATTTACAAAAAATAGCTCTGATTTTGTAAAATTTTTAAATGAATTTTGTATCCGATATATATTTTTTTTCAAAGAGCTCTTTACCATATCAGAGCCATGCAATTTCCCATCTAAACTTTGAGATTTAACATAAACATTACCATGTGCAAATGAACTCAAACTATCATTAATAGAAAATCCAACATAGCATTGATTTGCTATAGTTAAGTCATTTCCAGAATAACTTTCACTTCTATGAAATATATAAAAAACACCATAATCTTCAATTCCATCTAAAAAAGTTTTATCAATTAACAATTTATTTGAATAATTCAGATGATTAATAATAACTTTTTTAATAAAATTATTATCTTTAGAATAGAATAGAAGTTCTACGTATGAATTTTCGATTTGATAAAACAAACTTAAAATATCTGCATATTTAAAGGTAGTTTTATAACCATTGTCAGTTCTCCATATAAAAGCATCACTAACAGATGTTAACTTAAATTTTGAATTTATGGATATAGGTGAAGGTCTTAAGCCTAGGTTATTTCTTAAGTAAATTCCAAAATCTGAGCGAGCAATCTTTTTAATTAATGATTTCACTAAATTCCTTTTTGAGCTTACTAACTGTTTTAAATTTATCTTCACTCAAGATATACTCATGAGGTGGGTGCGTATGCTCTAATGAAATATGTTTATTTTTCATTGAGCAATGAATTGGAATTCCAATATATTTTTCAGTAAATAAAAAAACTTCAGGACTAATAAATTTTTTTTCTACAATGACCTCATTTAAAAAATTAGTGATTAAGGTGATTTTTTTCAATACTTTCTTCGTTTTTAAATTAACAAAATAAGCACTGAATTCCTCTTGGATTGGCAATTCATAAATATTTTTGAAAAAAATAATATTTTCATCTGCTTCATTATTAAGCAAACTACTAAGAGGACTTAAAATATTGCCTTTATTCGATACCATTCCATAGGGATATTCTGACTGGTATGAAGAAAATCCGCCGCCTTTTATAGATACTTGTAAGTTTGCTCTAAAAGCAGGACTGGTATCTGTGTAATTATTTAAGTTTAATAATTTAGAATAGTTATTTTTTTTAAATTTACGAATTTCCTTTTTTGTTGCCAAGCAAAAAATATTTTCATTCTCAATTTGGCTAGAATCAATTTTATAAAAATCACCATCATGATCGATGTTGATTATATTACTTATTTTCCACTTTTGATTACTGATTTCCAGTTTAAAAACCTCATATTCTTTTTTCAAAAGACCTGAATTTTGGAAACGAGGAATAGTCAAAAACGAATCCACAATAGAATTCTTAATACCAAAAAAGAAATTCAAAACCTATGCTCCTTGAGAAATTAAAAAAAGTAAGTGCAATTTATTTCATATTCTGAACATTTTGTCACTTAAATGATTTTATTATTAATTGAAAATAAAAACTCAATAAAATTATACTAAAGTATATTATAGTTTTGTCCTTTTACCTTTGTCCTTTATTTATTCTAATTTAAATTCCAATTAATTAGTTATTCAATTGAAGATTAGTTTGAAATAGATTGTTAGACGCAAGATTAAACTTTAGTATTTCTATTCCTAACTAACACCATCCCATATTTATTCACCAGTGATGGTTTTAATTTGGATGGACCCTTTAATGAAAATGTTATAAACAATTGAAATTTTTATGTCGTTTAATTTCATTAATTAAAGCCATATCACTTACAGATTCTTCAACTGTATTCAATTGTATTTTTCTTGTTTTGATGCAATTAAAGAAATACTTAGTCTCGTCTTTAAATAATTCATTTCTTTTTAAGTTGAAATTATATTTCTCTTGGGTACCATTCGAATTAAATATAATTATGGTATTGGAGATTAAGTCTCCAACTATATATTTATTATAGGTTTGAAACTTAATATATCTCTCTTCATGAACTTGCGAATACCCCAGTGTAAAATTAATTTTTATGTCTTCACACTTAAAAAGTGCAAAAACTAAATCTTCAACATCCATTGAAAGGCCCTTAGAGAAGCCTGACATCGATGCAACTAACTTACAGTCTTTAAAAAATGAATTTAAAATGTTGATTTCATGACTTAATGTTAATAAAGCGCCTCCACCTAATTCTGCCTTTCCAGCATAACTTTTTGTATAGTCCTCATATTCATGAAAAGATGGTAAATAGTTTGCCCATTTAATTTCCATGTAATTTATGTCATTCTTTATCTCATTAAAAATCTCTTTTATTTTCAAGTAGACTGGATGAAATCTTGTTTGGTAGCCCACCATTACAATAACATTTTTACCAATTAAGCTATTATAAAATTCAAGAACTTTCTTAAAATCGCTATCAATAGGTTTTTCAATAAACATATCAATATTATTTTCTAACAATATGAAAGCGGCATCTAAATGCTTACTACTATCATTGCAAATAAAAGCTACATCGATAGCATTTAAATTAATATCATCAAATGTTCTAAAAAACTCTACCGTTTCATAATAACTATAAATTTCCAAACCATCAAGAATTTGACAATTTTGAATAACCTCTTTCTTGTCAGAATTCTTTAAAACAAAATAGTTATTTTCAGGATATAGCTCCATTAAGTTAGTTAAGTGTCTTTGGCCTATAGATCCAAACCCTACAACTAATACATTCATTTATTTTTACATCCTTCGACATAATTTAATAAGGGTTTATATTTTTCTTCATTAATTTTACGTGAAACATTATCTAAGTCTTGTAGTCCATCTAAATCAGAAACAATCTCAGTTTCATAAAGATAGATATTATCTCCATACAATTTCCCACTTTCATCTACTAAATTTGGTTTTATAACATCAATATAACCATTTCCAACAAAAGCATCTTCAAATTTTTGTCTGGGCGCAGAGTGTGACTCTTCAATTCCTTTTTTTAACAAATAAGGAGTCATATAGTTGCCATTTCGCCTAAACATCTTATACGGAGTAAAATTTATTTTATGGGCACTTCGTAAAGATGTGGCATCCTTACAAGCTATAAATTTTTCTATAGCATGATCAATTACACTAGATACTCTTAAAGGTGAAGTTGGCCTTAAGTTTACAAAAAAATTTGGCAACTTTAGGTTATTTTTCTTAATAAAATCTATATGGTATTTAAAAAAATCAATATCCATGGAAAAATCTAATGAAATATTGTTTGGCCTTAAATAAAGCACTGAAGCACCATAATTTTCAGCGATTTTTGCATACTCTTTACTGTTAGTTGAAACATACACATCGTTAATTTTATTAGAAAGTTTAGCTGCAGCAATACTATATGCCAGAAGTGGATGTCCCTCAAATAAAAGAATATTCTTACTTAAAATACCCTTGCTGCCAGCCCTTGCAGGAATAATACAATCAACTACCACGTTGTCCATCCACCATCTATAGCAATAATTTGCCCATTGATATAATTTGAGCCACTTGTTGCAAGTAAATATAGCGTTTCTAATATTTCATCAGCTTTTGCCATTCTTCCCATAGGAACTTGTTTAGAGTATGCATCAATAAATACTTGGTCTTGGTGATTTTCAATTCCACCAGGTGCTATACCATTGATATTAAAACCTTTTTTCCCTAAATATACGGATAAATATTTTGTAACCATCACTAGACCAGCTTTTGATACGGGATATCCCATTGGCTTTATTATTTCAACCCCATTTTTTTTAGACAAGCTTTCATATATAGATTGATTGGGCGGAACTAGACCATATGTTGAAATAACATTGATAATTTTGCAATAATCATTATTGGTATGATTAAAAATCGGGAGTAAGGCCTTTATTAGAAATACTGGGGCCGATAAATTTAACATCATTTCATTATTCCATTTGTTTAAATCTAAATTCTCAAACTTATTAAAATCTTTTTGATTGCCTTCTATCATTGGATTAAAGGCAGCATTATTTATTAAACAAACTAAATTATTTGTTAGTGATTTAATTTCATCAATTAACAAAGAATAAGAATTAATATCTGTTAAATCAAAATTGATATAGCTAATATTGTCTGCTAATTGCTTTTTTTCACCACTTATATCAATGCAAATAACATGAAACTCTTTGCTTGCAAAATAATATGAAGCCTTCTTACCTAATAAACCCAATCCACCAGTAATAATAATAGTTTTTTTCTCAATCATCTGAATAGGCTTTTTCTATCAAAGATTCTACAAATTCCCTAACAGCGCCATTACCTCCCTCGTTATGCATCAATTCGATACCATCTATTTGTTTAACTTTAGCAACTGCATTAGCTGGGCAGCCCTTATACTTAACATAATTAAGCAATTCTATATCATTAAGATCATCCCCAATGTATGAGACTTCACTTTCTAAATGCACGTTTTCTTTGATGCAAAGCTCTTTTGCAACAGTTAATTTATCTTTTACACCCTGAAATAAAAAATCTATTTTCATTTTTTTTGCTCTATTCTCAACTATTTTGGAATTTTCAGCAGTTATTATTGCAGTTTTACTGCCTTTCTCACGTAAAAATTCCATAGCCTTTCCATCATATGTTGAAAATTTTTTTAACTCATCACCATTTTGTGAATAGTACATTCCTGCGTCTGTCAAAACTCCATCAACATCCATAATAAATAATTTCAACACTACATTTACTCCGTCTTATGTAATCATATATCTAACTACATACACATAAAATATTTTTCAGTTATAAAAGATTTTAAGTTTTATAAGATTTTTATTATTTTTAACATTAAGCATATTCTTATCCAAAATGTCTATATTTTCACTAGTTATAATTATAATTTTAGTACCAAATTTTCTTAAAAATTCGAAGCCCTTTCTGTCTCTTATATTAAATTTTTTTAACTCTTTGCCATTTCACTGTTCCATCAACATCTGATTGAAATATCTTAATTTAAGTATTAAAAGGGGTTTTTTAATACATATTTATTCATCATAGCTTCTGCAATAATCCAGTCAACAGCTTCATCAACTTCCACTGCAGTATATTCAGCCATTTCATAAATAGAAATAGTACCATTCAATCTATTTTTGTTTTTAATGATTCCACCTATCTTACTAATATAAAAAGCTCCATTTTCCATAAGTATTCCTTTAACATCCTGTCTCATCGGTCGATTCTTATAATCATAATTTAGTGGCTGAGAATTACTGTTCCAAAAAAAATTATTAGTTCTTACACAGCTTAATAAAGAATCTGTATTTTCTTTTTTATACTGACCTATAGCACTATCAAAATCTTTAGTTTGTGTTAGTGGTGAAGTTGCCTGTACTAATAAAAAAATATCATTATCATTAAAAATAAAATTAGATAAAAATTCAAGCATTACTGACTCTGTAGTAGACTTATCTTGAGAATTTTCCTTGCTTCTTTCAAAAACTGAAACTTTGGAAAATTTAAATTGATCAACAATTGACTTTATATTTTCGCAGTCAGTAGCAACATAAATCTGATCAATGTTTGTCGAGTCTTCTAATGCTTTCAAGTTCCAATAAATCAAAGGTCTTCCACAAAAGCTCTTGATATTTTTAAATGGGATGGATTTACTACCACACCTAGCGGGGATAAAAGCTATATTCATATTCAACCTATTTTTTATTTTTTAATTTTCTTCTTTGAACTTTCTCAATTGGTAGAATCTCACTAGCTTTATAATTAAGCGCTTTATAGACAAAGTTCAAATCTCTAGTTAATTTTTTCAATCCTTGAGGCTCTAAAGATGCGCTATGATCCGTACCTTTCCAAGTCCTATCTTTTGTAAAATGTCTCTCAATCCACCTGGCCCCCAATGTATAGGCAGCAACATCCATCGCAACCCCTAAATGATGCCCAGAAAATCCAATCTCATTTACACGATCACCATAATTTTCATAAAGCCAATTAATTTCTAATAAAGCAACATCTTCTGCTGGAACAGGATACCCTGAAGTACACGAATATAACATTAGTCTATTTTTTGCTTGGTTAGTTTGTTCAAAAAATGAAACCACCTCCTCAATCTCTTCTTTTGTTGTCATACCAATAGATAATTGAACTTGCCCTGCATATTCATCTCTAAGAACTTTTAGCATTTTAAAATTATTATTACAAGCTGATGGAACTTTCAAGAATTTCGGTTCAAAACTAATCATTTCTTTAGCACTAGTAACGTCCCATACTGATGTTGAATAAACAATATCAATAGAATCACAATATTCCTTTAACTCTTTATTTTGGTTAACATTAAATTCTAAAAACTCTCTATGCGCACCATAAGTATCTCCATAAGAGTGACATAAATTAGGATGTGGGGAATTGTATTGCTCATCAGTGAGTAGTTCTCTATTATTTCTTTTTTGGAACTTTACATACTGTGCGCCAGCTTCTTTTGCTAAATCAATCAATTCTTTTGCAATATTAATATCACCCATATGATTACACCCTATTTCAGCAATCACGTTTGGCATCTTATAATCAAAATTAAACTTCATTTTTACTAACTCCTTTCATATTTATCATCATATCTAACAATATCATCTTCACCAAAATAATTTCCCAATTGAACTTCTGAGATAATCATATTTTCATTTAACGATGTATTTATAATTCTATGTTTACATTCCATTGGGATATAAACATACTCTCCAGATGCAACTTCAACCCTTTTATTATCAAGATTTAGAATACCTTTACCTTTAATAACTACCCAATGCTCTTCTCGTTTAAAATGTTTTTGTAAGCTAATTTCTGAGTCGGGAAATATAGTTAGAATCTTTGCTTGTGCAATAGAACTTAGCCAAGTGCTTTTATAAAATCCCCATGGCCTATTATAAATTTCATATTCTAACTTTTTAGAGTTAAATTGGAAAAAATTCAGATCTGGCGCATACTCAATGCCTTCTAATAACATTACATGGAACTGTGCCTTAGTAAGAAAATTATAAAATTTTCCTAACTTTAATACAGGTAGGAAATTAATCTTTGGTTTTCTAAATTTTTCACATACTGTATCAAAGTTATCACTTATATCAATAGATATAAAATCTCTACTAAACTCAATCTTATCATTTAAAGTTAATCCTGATAAGACCAACCTCCTAACATCTCCATCTGAAAGGGTAGCTACTAATTTATTATTTTGAACCACAAGGCAAAACCCTTCAGTATTTCTATCTATAACACCCAAAACATCTTTAATTGTTGAGCTTTCTGACACAATATATTTTTCAAAATGACTTTTCACTTTTTTATTAATTACTAATCATTATTTAAATTTATATTTTATACATATATTATGTTTATTCTTATATAGATGTGACTTTTATTCGACTAATCACTTGAAAAATATTAACTGTTTATCTTAAACTACTGGTAACAATAAAAATATTGCAACTAACCTCAAACTTTGAGATCTAACTTAGGAAATGTTAATTTCTGATATATTTCTTCATTAGGTCTCTTTCGTATTTTCTCTTTAAGACAAAGATAACAGATGAAGAGAGTCAGTTCTTCCCTGTATGGGTCAATATGATACTCTTATTTAATCATTGTGATATCTTCCTGTAGCCCCACCCTTTTCTTTTATAAAGATGAGGGATAATAAGATAAATGATCTATTATCTTTTCGTATATTCTTTTTGATAATGAGTTGGTTGGATTGGAATTCCATTGAGAATTCAAAATATGGAATAATGGATTCACTAAAATACAATACAAATTCAATCTACCATTGTTAATAAGCTATTGTATTTGGCACTTTTAGTATCTTTATTGCTGTGTTAATTTATTTATATAAGTATCCACAAAAGAAGAGCAATGCGTCTGGTATAACATATCTATAAAAATTAATAAAACTGATAATAATAAATGATAAAAAAATGTCTTTTCCCTGCGGCTGGTTATGGAACCCGTTTTTTACCTGCGACCAAAGCAGTACCCAAAGAAATGCTCCCAATACTCACCAAACCCTTAATGCAATATGGGGTAGAAGAGGCTCTTTCTGCCGGTATTACTAACATGGCTATTGTCACTGGTAGAGGTAAGAGAGCCATTGAAGATCACTTTGATAACGCGTATGAACTTGAGTCACAACTAAGTGGCACTTCAAAAGAGAGCTACCTAAAAGATATCAAGGAGATCATTAAGAAATCCACCTTTACCTATGTTCGCCAGAAACAAATGCTAGGACTGGGTCACGCTATCCTCACCGGCGAGCCCCTTATTGGAGATGAGCCTTTTGCTGTAGTTCTGGCAGATGATCTATGCGACTTTGATGGAGATGGCGTAATCTCACAAATGATAGAAGTCTATAACCAATACCAGTGCTCTGTGATAGCTATAGAGGAGGTGCCAATGAACCAAACCCACAAATATGGAATTATTGCTGGTAATCTGATCGATAATTCGAACGACACTTATCGAGTTACTGATATGGTAGAAAAGCCTGAAGAGCAGAGTGCGCCAAGCAATATGGCAATCATTGGCCGCTACATCCTAACTCCCGATATTTTTAACATTCTTAAAAGCATCAAGCCTGACAAGAATGGTGAAATTCAAATCACTCACGCCCTGCTTGTTCAAGCAAAACAGTCTAAAGTGATCGCCTATAAATTCAAAGGAAGGCGCTTTGACTGCGGCGGC
>ENA-ORXF01001828-ORXF01001828.1-marine-metagenome-genome-assembly--contig:-NODE-1828-length-13352-cov-2.824181_pt1 | contig 13352 bp, 11 predicted proteins | sample MGYA00237864_ERZ511476 | MGnify/ENA primary metagenome ERZ511476 (study PRJEB26306, sample SAMN06343908) | marine metagenome | isolation source: coastal waters | place: Atlantic Ocean: West Antarctic... | reverse complement strand
ATCAACTACAGTAGCTAGTTCGTACGAACTTTATAAGCAAGGACTTTCTTTAGATGCAATAGCGAAAGAGCGAAAGTTAAAATCTACCACAATATTAGTTCATTTAGTTGATGCATTTATTGAGGGTAAAGAAATTGATTTAAGTTCTTTTGTTTCAGAAGACAACATAAAGTTCGTACTCGATGCTTATGAAAAATGTGAGCAACCTTTGGCTATGAAACCTATATTTGATTTGTTAGAAGAAAAAGTTTCGTACAATGAGATTAGGGTTGCCTTAGCCATATTAAAAGTCAATAAACGTATTTAATGATTTTTATATTAGGACTAAACTATAATGTTTAATTTTAGCTAAAACTAACAATTTATGATGAATCCGATTATTATAGCAATTCCCATCTTTGTAATTCTGATTTTAGTAGAATTGTATTTAACCTTTAGAATTAAATCTGCCAGTTATACAAAACTAGATGCTTTTAGTAGTATTTCTATGGGGCTTGGGAGTGTGTTGGTAGGGATTGGAACTAAAATAATTATTTATTCGGCGTATTCTTTTGTTTATCAATACAGGTTGTTTCATTTTGAGATGATCTTGCCCTTTATTATTTTATTATTCTTCTTAGACGATTTCTGTTATTATTGGTTTCACCGTTTAAGCCATAGTACTCGCTTTTTATGGGCTTCGCATAGTATTCACCACTCTTCACAGAAATACAACCTTTCTACCGCACTTCGTCAAACTTGGACAGGAGATTTAACGGGTACATTTTTGTTTTGGCTTATTTTACCTTTTATTGGCTTTTCTCCAGAATGGGTAATGACGATGAAGGCGATAAGTTTAATTTATCAATTTTGGATTCATACCGAAGTGATTACAAAATTACCACGATGGTTTGAGCTCTTATTTAACACGCCTTCTCATCATAGAGTTCATCATGCAGTACAGGCACAATATTTAGACCGTAACCATGCAGGTGTATTAATTATATGGGATAAACTTTTTGGTACTTTTGTTTTAGAAGAAGAAAAACCAGTTTATGGATTGGTAAAGAATATAAAAACTCACAATCCTTTTAAAATCGCTTTTGCTGAATGGGAGCTAATTTTTAAAGATTTAAAACTTAAAATTCCATTTTCCACAAAACTCAATTACTTTTTTAGGCCTCCGGGCTGGAGTCACGATCATTCTCGTAAGACTTCTGAACAAATGAGGGAAGAAAGAGATAAACAGAAGAAAAAGGAGTCAGGAGTTAGGAGTTAGGAGTCAGGAGTCAGGAGTCAGGAGTCAGGAGTAGAAAAAATAATGGATTTGCTAGAGATACTCAGAGGAAATAATTAAAATGTTTTAAAATTCAAAACTTATAAATCAAAACTCAAAACTTTTTATTCATTAACCTTTTGACTTAAAAACAATTTTGCAAATTTAAAATTCAAAACTTGTTTTCTTTGACAATTTTGACTTTTTCGTCTATTGGATAAAAACGCCTTCATTGTCGCCTAATTCAACAGCAACATGGTCTTTAATAGAAGTAGAGAGAACCAATCCTGCATAGTCGGTACGGATTGGGAATTTATGGTGTTCTCTATCGATTAAGGATATAACTTTAATCATTTTTACGGACTTTTTAAGGAAGTGTTTTACGCCGTAAATCATGGTCTTTCCAGAATTTAACACATCATCGACTAAAACAACAACTTTGTCGTTAAATTCTTGATCACTAATACTGAGTTGTATAGGCGCATTAAAAGGCTCTTTTTTGTTAATAATAACCTCAGCTAGGATTACATTAATAGAAGAAATCGACTCAATAAGTTTTGCCAAACGTTCGGCTAACACAAAACCATTGCCATTAATTCCAGCTAATACTATTGAAGACTCCTTGTAGTTAGCCTCGTATATCTGCCAAGCCATACGAGTTAACTTTTGTTTTATTTGTTGCCTAGTAAGAATTTGAGTTCTATTCATAATAAACTATTAAATTTCGTTTTAGTCTCTGAATAAGTGAACAAACCCTGTAATTTCTTTTACTTTAGGTAAAGTATATATGTTCACTTTATAAACGATTCTATAAAAATAAACGCCCTCAGGAACTTCCTTACCTCTTTTGTTTAAACCATCCCAACTTGGGTAGTCGTTACCAGAATTTACTGTAGCCATATGCCTTCCCCACTGACTAAATACTTCCATCGTAAAGTCTGTAGATTCGCACATATTTTCAGCTTCGTCTTGCGCTAGATCTTCGTGGTCGTTATAGGGTTTAAATAAATTATTGAGATCATCTCCGTTAGGCGAAAAAACATTGGGCATATTTAAAGCACAATAACATTCGTTTACCGTTAATTTAATTTCTGCTGAATTATAATTAAAGCCACATTCATTTTCTAATTCGAGGGTGTAAATATACTCTTGATTAAAATTAATATCTTCAAGAATATCTTCAATAACTAAACTACTTTCCGATAAGGTATCGTCTAAAGCTTCACCATCTAAATACCAATAATGAGTAAATTCAGGGTAATTAGAATTTAAGGTAGGAGCTTCTTCCAAACATAAAGTGTCAGAATCAACAGATTGTTCTCCATTTAAAAACATAACGTAGTCGTATTCTTCTAAATCAACTGAAACCGTAAAGGAATCGCTCAATGTATCTCCTCCAAAATTAATTACTTCTAAAGTGAATACCCCTGAAGTGTCTATCGTAATAGAGCTATCTGAGTTAAATGGGTAGAGTTGGTCATTAAGCATCCATGTAAAAACAGAATCAGTAATTACCGAAGTTGGGAAAACAATGGTTGTATCTTTTGTTTCACAAATATGAAAATCAGAAAACCAATTTTGTCCTTGTGCAGCAAAAGTGTTTACAAGGAGAATGCAGAATATGCTAAGTATTTTTTTCATGTTTACTAGTTTATCGGTTAAATTCGCAACCGTTTATGAAAACTTTTTCTATACAGTTATGTCCAAAATTATAAGGGATAAAAGAATAGGAAGGTATTTTCTTGGTGATAAATATATTACCTTTTTTCCCTTTAGCAATACTTCCTTCTGTTTTACTGATTCCCATTGCATAAGCACCGTTAATAGTCGCAGCATTTATAGCCTCTTCAGGATTCATATTCATGTGAATACAAGCCAAAGAAACAACAAAATTCATATTTCCAGATGGGGTAGAACCAGGGTTGTAATCAGTTGCTAAACAAACAGGCAAGCCCTGATCTATAATATTACGTGCAGGACCATAAGGTATTTTAAGGAAAAACGAACACGAGGGAAGTAAGGTTGGCATAGTGATAGATCCTTTCAGAGCATCAATGTCTTCTTGATTTACCACCTCTAAATGATCTACCGAAAGTGCACCTAGTTTTACTGCTGAAGGAACACCGCCAATAATATTAAATTGATTTACATGCACCTTCGGAATCAATCCATGCTTTTTTCCTGCATTCACTACACGTTCCATATCTGCAACCGAGAAATAGCCTTTTTCGCAGAATATATCTATGTATTCGGCAAGGTTTTCTTTAGCAACTAGTGGAAGCATTTCCTCCTCAATTAGCTGTAAATAGCCTTCTTTATCGTTTTTATAGGCTAGAGGAAGTGCATGAGCTCCTAAAAAAGTTGCTTTTATAGTTATAGGGAATGTTTCTTTTAAGCGTTTTATAACGCGTAACATTTTCAATTCGCTCTGGGTACTTAGTCCATAACCACTTTTGATTTCTAAAGCACCCGTACCCATTTTTATAAGTTCTATCAAACGAGTTGATGCACTTTCGTACAATTCATCTTCTGTAGTATTGACTAATTTTTGAGCAGAATTTAAAATTCCACCACCACGATTCGCAATTTCCTCGTAGGTTAATCCATTTATTCTATCTACAAACTCAGCTTCGCGAGTACCTCCAAAGACTAAGTGACTATGGGAATCTACCCACGATGGAAATACCATTCCACCCTGAGCATCTACTACTTTTGTATTGTTCCAATCGTCAATTCCAGCCCAATTGTCCATTGTGCCAAAGTCGGCAATCAAACCATCTTCCATAGACAAAAAAGCATCCTTTATCGTCCCCAGGGCTTTCATGTCTTTACCCGACACTTTCTCCTGAATAGTTTCTTCTACCTGAACAAGTTCGGCAATGTTCTTAATTATGACTTTCATAGTACTTTTTTAACAGCCCAAAAATAAGGTAAAAAGTGAATATAAGCAGGTAGAGTTTTAAGAATTTGGTGAAAATATATTCTTTACAGTTCTTTTAAACAGTACAAATCCATCAAAGTAAATAGAGAATGAAATATTGCCAAATAAAACAGCGAACATAATGTACCCATTACTAAACACATTTTTATATTTTTGTTGTCTATGAGTTCAAATTCCTTTGGAGAAATATTTCGCTTAACAAGTTTTGGAGAATCCCATGGTAAAGCCATAGGAGGAATAATTGATGGATGTCCTGCTGGGATAACTATTGATGTTCATGCTGTACAATTAGAATTGGATAGACGTAAGCCTGGACAGTCTAAAATCACCACTCAACGTAAAGAATCCGATAGCGTAGAATTTCTATCGGGTATTTTTGAAGGTTTAACATTGGGTACTCCTATAGCTTTCCAAATTACTAACAGCGATCAGAAATCGAAAGATTATTCACATATTCAAGATTCATTCCGCCCTTCGCATGCGGATTATACTTACGATGCAAAATATGGCATTCGTGATTACAGAGGTGGTGGAAGATCTTCTGCGAGAGAAACAATTTCGAGAGTAGTTGCTGGAGCAATAGCCAAGCAAGTACTGCAAAATTTAGAGGTGAAAACGCATGCTTATGTTTCTGCCGTAGGCGAATTGCACATGCAGCCTTTTGATAATAATGTTGATTTTTCTCTTGTAGATTCTACTATTGTTCGTTGTCCGGATCTAGATTTAGCCTCCAAAATGATATCTCATATTAATGAGATACGAAAAGAAGGCGATACGGTTGGCGGTGTAATTACTGGAGTGGCACTTAATGTTCCTGTTGGATTAGGTGAACCTGTTTTCGATAAGCTTCATGCTGATTTATCAAAAGCCATGATGAGTATAAATGCTGTAAAAGGTTTTGAATACGGTGGCGGATTTGAGATGTGCAAAAGAAGAGGCTCCGAGGTAAATGATCTATTTATAGCTGATGAAAAAGGAGTACAAACAATAACGAACTTTTCAGGAGGAATACAAGGTGGTATTTCTAACGGAGAAACTATTTATTTTAAGGTCGCCTTTAAGCCTGTGGCTACTATAATGCAAGACCAAATAAGTATAAATAATAAAGGTGAAGAGCTTGTTGTAAAAGGCAAAGGCAGACACGATCCTTGCGTAGTTCCTAGAGCTGTAGCCATTGTAGAAGCAATGACTGCTATGGTTGTTTTAGACCATTATTTAAGAAACAAAAGCACTAAACTTTAAGATACAAATGAAGAATTTAGCACTCCACTGGAAAATTATTATTGGAATGACTCTAGGAGTTATTTTTGGTTTATTAGCAATTACGATTGGTTGGGATCAATTTACCAGCGATTGGATAAAGCCTTTCGGAACTATTTTTATCAATCTTTTAAAACTGATTGCAGTTCCCTTAGTTTTCGCATCTCTTATAAAAGGAGTTGCTAGTTTAAGCGATATTTCTAAGCTTTCGAGAATTGGTTCTAAAACAGTTGCACTTTACCTAACTTCTACGGTTATAGCTGTTACTATTGGTTTGTTAATTGTAAACACTATTCAGCCAGGTAAATATTTTTCTGAGGAAAAACGTATCGAGTTTAAAGAAAAATTCGCGACTAAAACTGAGGCTAAAATGGAAGCTGCTGCACAAGTAAACGGTCAAGGTCCTTTGCAGTTTATGGTAGATATAGTTCCACAAAACTTTATTCATGCTGCTACCGATAATAGCAATATGCTCCAAGTTATTTTCTTTGCTATTTTATTTGGTATGGCTATGATAATGTTACCAGATGAGAAAACGGTTTACGTAAAAGGTTTTTTCGATGGTGTAAACGATGTTATTCTCCAAATAGTAGATATGATTATGACCATGGCTCCATACGGTGTTTTTGCACTCTTAGCTTCACTGATGGTAGATTTCTCTGATGGAGATATTCGAAATGTTATTGAATTATTTTCTGCTTTAGGTTTGTATTCTTTAGCGGTGATAATTGGATTGTTAACCATGATTTTGGTTGTTTATCCAATTATTTTAAAGATGTTTACTAAGATGAATTACTTCGATTTCTTTAAAGGTATTTTACCTGCACAAATGTTGGCATTTTCAACAAGTTCTAGTGCAGCTACTCTCCCTGTAACTATGGAGCGTTGCGAAGACCATTTAGGCGTTTCCGAGGAAATCAGTTCTTTTGTACTGCCTTTGGGTGCTACAATAAATATGGATGGAACGAGCTTATATCAAGCCGTTGCTGCTGTATTTATTGCTCAAGCTTTTGGAATTGATTTAGATTTAACCCAACAATTAACCATTGTATTAACAGCTACATTAGCATCCATTGGAGCTGCTGCAGTTCCTGGAGCTGGATTGGTAATGTTGGTAATAGTACTTGGAGCTGTAGGGATGGATCCTGAAGGAGTTGCCTTGATTTTTGCAGTAGATAGAATTTTAGATATGCTTCGTACTGTCGTAAATGTAACAGGTGATGCTACTGTAGCTACGGTAATTGCGAGTAGCGAAGGGCAATTAAGAGATGTTTCTGAGAAAGAGTTAATGTCTTAGGTTTATTGACAATAATTTGTTTAAAACGCAGCCATAATGGCTGCGTTTTTTGTTTTCAGATACATATATAAATCGTATTATTGAACTTACTAAATTAGTTTAAAATGAAAAAATTATTTCTAAGTATCATAATTATTACAACATTGTTTTCTGCTTGTAAAAAAGAAGAGATTGAGGGTTGTACTGATACAACAGCTTGCAATTATAATGCTAATGCTACCACTAATATTCTGGGTTCTTGTGATTATGCCGGTACATATTTAGATTGCGATGATGTATGTATAAACGACACAGATGGAGATGGAATTTGTGATGAAAACGAAGTTTCTAAAGTAATTGGTACTTGGCAAATTGTTCAAACCCAAACGACACACGAATTAGGTCATTTTGGTCCTTATGATCCACCTATAAGAGTTATTGATTCTAGAGAAACTCTTGTTGTAGATCACCAGAATAATTTAACTATAGTAGAGATAAATGAAAACACTGCTACTTGGGATGAGTATGATTCTATACCTAAGTTGTACAATTGGGTGTTAATCGAAGATCTATTTATCTTGGATTCCTCTACTGAGGAACTTGAATATCATATAATTGAGTTAACAGATGAAAGTTTCGTGTTTTTCATAAAAGACTTTAGAACTTATAACGATTCTACAGACCTTGTAGCTTACGAAGAATTTGAATACACTTATTTACTAGAGAAATAGCAGTAATAAGAAAACACTGTTTACTTACTCAAAAAGGCTTTCAAATAAATGAAAGCCTTTTTTTGTTTATCAAAAATTAGCACTAAATTCGATTGCATTAACATAAATACTTAAAAGAAAATGTTAGACGACCTTTTGCCTACATGTTGGAAGAACCTATTAAAAAATGCTTTAGAAAATGAGCATTTTCTAAAGCTCAATAGCTTTGTAGAAGAGGAAAGAGGAGAGCACACCATTTTCCCTCCAAAAAACTTATGCTTTTCTGCCTTTTCTAAAACACCCTTAAACAATGTAAAAGTCGTTATCCTTGGGCAAGATCCTTATCATAATTATGGACAGGCAAATGGTTTGAGTTTTTCTGTGGCTAATAGAGTTAAAATACCGCCATCATTAAAAAACATATACAAAGAATTACAAAGTGATTTAGGAATTTCCATTCCAAAAACTGGGAATTTAGAACCCTGGGCATCGCAAGGAGTTCTACTATTAAACACAACTTTAACGGTGAGAGCACATACACCAGGATCACATCAGAAAAAGGGTTGGGAAGAATTTACAAACACAGTAATTAAACAACTTTCAGAACAAAAAGAAAACCTCGTATTTATTCTTTGGGGAAATTATGCACAAAAGAAAACAACACTTATAAACGAAGCCAAACATTATATAATTAAATCGGTTCACCCCTCCCCTTTTTCTGCTCGAAATGGTTTTTTTGGATCAAAACCATTTTCTAAAACAAATAACTATTTATCTTCTGTTAGTATAAAAACTGTTAACTGGGATTTAGCAGACGATTGTCAGCAATTGACACTACTAGATTAGATATTTACAAATAAAACAAGACTATGGAAATTATTTATTTGTTGATTGGATTGGGTGCTGGTTTCAGTATTGGAGTATTCTACACAAAAAGCAAAACATCCAAACAAGGAGAAACTCTAGACCTAAGTAGCTACGTTTCGAAGGTTCTTTACGAGTCTGAAAAACAAAGACTCCTAAAGGAAGAAGTTGAGAATAAAGTTAAAGAAGAGCAAATAGGAAATCTCAAAGCAGATGTATCTTCAAAAAACACTCTTATTGAAACACTACAAATTAAATTAGCAGAAGAGGGAATCCGTTTAGAAGCGCAACAAAAACAATTACAGACTCAATTTGAAAATATGGCAAATGCCATCTTGGAAAAAAAATCTGAGAAATTTGCCGAACAAAATCAAAAAAATATTGACCAGATATTAAAACCATTAGGCGAAAAAATAAAAAGTTTTGAGGAAAGTGTTCAAGACAAGTATGTAAAAGATCAAGAAGGTAGAGCAGGATTGGAGAAGCAAATAACAATGCTTCAAGCAGCAAATCATAAAATTAGTCAAGATGCTATAAACCTAACAAAGGCACTCAAAGGTGATTCTAAAATTCAAGGCGATTGGGGAGAATTACAATTAGAAGTTTTATTAGAAAAATCAGGTTTGAGTAAAGATGTTCATTTCCGGACACAAAACTCAGAAAAGGATGAAGAAGGGAAAGAAAAACGACCAGATTGTATAATTGACTTACCCGATAACAAAAACCTTATCATCGATTCTAAAGTTTCATTAAAAGCCTACGAACAATTTATAAATGGAGCTACAGAGGATGAAAAAGTTTTGTTTTTGAAAAAACATTTAGAGAGTTTAAAAAATCATATTAGAGATTTAGCGAGTAAAAACTACCCTAAATTATACAGTATTAATGCACCAGATTATGTGCTAATGTTTGTTCCAATTGAGCCCGCATTGATTTCGGCTTTACAAGAGGACCCTGAAATTTTTAACTTGGCACTTAGTAAGAATATTATTTTAGTGAGTACTTCAACTTTAATGGCAACTATGCGTACGGTGTCGTTTATATGGCAGCAAGAAAATCAGAAGAAAAACGTATTAGAAATTGCTCGACAATCGGGAGCTTTATATGAAAAGTTCTGCGGATTTGTAACCGATTTAGATGGTGTAGGAAAAGCAATAGAGACTGCAACAAAAAAATACGAGGCTGCACAAAGCAAATTACATTCGGGAAGAGGGAACCTTATCTCTAGTGTAGAAAAGATAAAAAAGCTAGGAGCAAAAACCAATAAAAGTATTTCGCAAGAATTATTAGATAAATCGGAAACAGAATTCATAAGCTAAGACGAATTTTGTACTTTTGCGCCATGAAGAAAGATCGTTTACAAAAGAGTTTAGAGATTTTTGGAATACAAGCCGTAATGGACGCAGTTCGTGAAGGTAAGGAATTCGATAAAATATTTATGGAAAAAGGGGTTAACACTGGTTTGGCAATGGAGTTACGCGCACTTCTAAAAGCGCATAGCATTATGTTTAAAGCTGTTCCGGTTGAAAAATTAAACCGACTAACACATAAAGAGCACCAAGGTGTATTTGCTTTTGTTTCGCCTGTAAACTTCTATACAATTGGTGACGTATTGATGAAAACCTTTGAAGAAGGGAAATCACCAATTTTCTTGATGCTAGACCGTATTACCGATGTTCGTAACTTTGGAGCAATTACACGTACGGCTGAAGCTTGTGGTGTAAATGCTATTATTTTACCTAAAATTGGTGGAGCTCAGTTAAATTCTGATGCCATGAAGACTTCTACTGGTGCCTTAATGCACATTCCTATTTGTAGAGAACAAAACCTTCATCACAGTTTAAAGTACCTTAAAAAGAGCGGACTAAAAGTAGTGGCTTGTACCGAAAAAACGGAAACAGACTTATACTCAGTTCCTTTTGTAGATCCTGTTGTTATTGTTATGGGTTCTGAGGAAGATGGTATTTCTGATGATATTTTAGAATTAGCTGATGTAAAAACGTGTATTCCTATGTTTGGTAAAACAGAATCGTTGAACGTGTCTGTAGCTACTGCAGTAGTACTTTACGAAGCTATTCGCCAAAGACAACTAGAAGCTTAATCCCACGGATTTTCTTGATAGAAATAGTTAGGACTCAAAACTGAGTTCTGCATTTCTGTGTGAAATACTTTTGTAGTCGATCCCGAAGTAGGTGGAACTATCCAAGCCCAATCGGCACTGACATCTCTGCCTTCTTTTGCTTCTTGACGCATAAATTGCATAAATTGTTTGGAAGCCGAATGATGGTCAATGATTTTTACAGCTGCTTTTCGAAAAGAATACAATACGGACTGATTTAATTCTACAAGAGCTCTATCTTTCCAAAGGCTATTTTTGTCTCGTATATCGAATCCCATTAGTTTAGCCACTGTGGGTAATAAATTATAACGATCTTCATCTGCTAAGTTACGAGCACCTATTTCTGTACCCATATACCAACCATTAAAAGGTGCAGATAAAAAGGATATCCCTCCAATTTCCAAGGTCATATTAGAAATAATCGGAGTAGAATACCATTGTAAATTAAGATCTTTGAAGGCTTTAAGACTCGGATGTTCGAGCTGGACTAAACATACAATCTCTTTTGGAATCTCTCTTAGAACTGGAGCATCCACTCCTACCTTAACTACTAAAGGCAAAATATCGAATTGCCCCATTTTGGGTTGCCAACCTAATTCAATACACTTCTGAGTAAATTCTATATTCTTAGAATCACCTATTATAGATCCGTCTTTTAGCAAATAACCAGCAAAGCCTAAAAGCTGTGGATTCCACAATCTTATTTTATTGTTAGGATTAAATACAGTAATGGTAGAACGGATATTCCCGCCGTTGGTAGCGAAGTCTATATGCTCAAATAAAGCATCAAAAACTTCATCAACAGATAATACAGAGCGTTTATCTAAAACCTCCATAGAACGCCAAAACAAACGACCTATACATTTATTCGAATTGCGCCAAGCAACCTTGGTCCCATATTCCAACTCGAAGTCTAAGAACTCGTAAGTTCCTGTTTCGTTGATTGAATTTTGAACAGCTTGCCATCGATCTTCCAACAAAGATTCTTTATTCAATTCGCGGTAACACAGCTCTAAATATGCTTTTGCTTTTTCTATAAAAGTTTGTTCTTTCATGGATTGCAAAAATAGGCTTTTTAGGAGAACTAAATCTAAAAAATGAATTCTCAATTTGAGTTTATCGAAGACTAAAAGGAATAACTTGCTATATTTCAAGTAAGAAAAAAATTACAATTTCGATAAGTCGGGATGACTAGAAAATAAGGCTGTTACCTTTCTCTCAACAGAATCATCTAAAAGTAGAGGCGGTGCATGATGAGGTTTGATACGTGAATCAATGATCAAAGAACCTTTACAGCCCCAATGTTTATGTTGTATAAAAGAGTCTATACCGTAAATATCGTGCGATGGATTGGCTCTTGTGAAAGTTGACCACAAGAAATTATTGTATGTCTCCGCTACAAAATCAGCATCGTCGCATAGTAAAAGTAAAGGAAGTGAATTAGACTCTTCGCCCAAGACCTCTTTTAATGCTTTGGTCCAAAATTCCATTTCTGTACTTGCCTTGTTATACGATTCGAAAGCTGTACAAGAAATAGCTAAAATACCTGGAGCTACAATTTTCATATTTGTAATACCTTGGGGTAGTGCCTTACTAGGCTCAAAAGTCTCGGCTAAAGTTCGGCATTTATCTCCTGCAGCGGCAATAACCACTTTAGATCCAGTATTTAATCCTTCACTAGAATAATCTAAAGTATCAATACTTGTTTTGGTATAAAAATGTAAATCTCTTTCCCAGTTTACACGCTCTAGTATATGCTGAACAAATGCTTCTTCATCATCAATATTCAAGTCTTTATTGTCCTCAGTAGCAGCAATAAATAAAAACTTAGCTAAAGACATTTGTCCAAATCCCAAAATATGATTTGCTTGTGTTAATATTTCTGCTGGCTGACGCGTTTTTACATAAGGGGTATAACGCTCGGAACCAATGGCAAATAGAAGTGGATGAACTCCAGCTGCATCTACCGCGTGAACTGCTTTTACACCGGGTAATTCCATCTGAATAGTATCACCTGCTAATTCGTGAATCATAGCCCCAAAACTAGTATCCTCTTGGGGAGGTCTACCAACCACAGTAAAAGACCAAATAGCATTTTCTTTATGGTAAACCTTATGAACTTTCATCAAAGGGAAATCGTGTTTCAAGCTATAATAACCCAAGTGATCGCCAAAAGGACCTTCGGGTTTAACATCGTGTGGAAATACTTCGCCAGTAATTACAAAGTCAGCATCAGCAGAAACGGTGTAGCCATCTTCTTTAAAATAGCGCATTCTTTTTCCTCCAAGCATGCCTGCAAAAGCAAATTCGGGCATTCCCTCTGGCAAAGGCATTACAGCAGAAAAAGTTAAAGCTGGTGGTCCACCTACAAAAATACTCACTTTTAAAGGTTCTCCTTTGGCATTTGCCTTAGATTGATGCACACCTATTCCTCTATGAATTTGATAATGTAATCCTATTTCTTCGTTTTGAATATAATCGTTTCCACCTAACTGAATACGGTACATTCCCATATTAGATTTTGTCCAACCAGGAGTTTCTACATCTTCGGTATATACAATAGGTAAGGTTATAAATGGTCCGCCATCGTTTTTCCAACAAGTAATTTGTGGAAGTTTATCGATGGTTGTTTCTGAAAATTTGGCACTGCGCTTAGATACTTTTTTTGGTAAAGCATTGTACAAATGCTTTGGAGTAGAAAGGTATTTTAAAGGATTCTTTAAAGCCAGTAAAGGATCTTTTTTGAGTAAGGCTATACTTTGCACCATTTCCATACTATCACGAAATAAAAATCGAGAGCGTTCTATGTCGCCAAACAAATTAGACAAAGCTCTAAATTCAGATCCTTTAACCTTTTCAAATAGTATGGCTTTTGCTCCTTTTTCGAAAGCACGCAATTGTATAGATGCCATTTCTAAATAAGGATC
>ENA-ORXF01001825-ORXF01001825.1-marine-metagenome-genome-assembly--contig:-NODE-1825-length-13362-cov-2.975612_pt1 | contig 13362 bp, 13 predicted proteins | sample MGYA00237864_ERZ511476 | MGnify/ENA primary metagenome ERZ511476 (study PRJEB26306, sample SAMN06343908) | marine metagenome | isolation source: coastal waters | place: Atlantic Ocean: West Antarctic... | reverse complement strand
ATCGATACAACTTTAAAGTATGTAGAAGTAATGTTTGTGCCAAAAAATGATGTGTCCATTTTTTCAGGAAGTTTATTTTTCATTGCTGGTCTCGCACACTGCGCAGGCTCATGTCACGGCCGGTGTCGTCACGACGCACCGGGTGCAGCGACTTGCTCTGCACGAATGCACTGTCTTTTGGCGGTGCGGGCTTTGGCTTGCGAGGCAGCGACTTGGTACTTACCAGCATGCCCCCCGTATTCAGGCCATTTGTGCAGTGCATTCTTGTGGAAGCTGCGTGTTGCTTGTACAAACCGTGGCAAATCTCTTGCTGTTGTTTGTGCAGCGGTCGGTGGCCAATGGTTCGCATTGTTTGCGTTGAATACAGTGCCTGCAAGCTCCACACGAGGAATAGCCACGTGACCGGGCGATGCTGTTCCCCATCGAACACACGAGTGGTAGTAACAATTGGCGGATCTCGGGGCATCGGGTCCGCGATTGAGCGTGTGGTAACTGGGCATCTGCACCTCGAATGGGCTGTTGTCCGAGGGCATAGACGAGGAGTGCTGGTCGCTCGTGAGCGATGTTATCGGCCGGGAATATGTGTGTGTGTGATGCTGCGACAGCATTCCGGGCATAACCTCATCACACAAGAGAAAGTGGTAGTCCATGGTCTCCGTGATTTGATTGTGCCAGGGCCGGAGAAGAAAGCCGCAGATACCAATGTCAAATACAGGTGCGCAAATACATGTTTCGCAACTGCATTCGACACTTTGTATTTGCGCGCACACGCACGAGTGCGAGCAAATTCTCGCGGCATCATGGGAATCTCCGGGCTATGCCAGCGGCCTCTCTCGTCGCTGATGGCGACGCCGGTGACAATCTCGTCGTTTGCCGCTCCTCATGGGATGAATGCCGAGACGCTGGGGCGCATTTCCCTGCCGCGCAGTCAGCGCTGTCCGGGCACACTCAAGCAGTTTTTACACGGCGTCGAAGTCCGCCAGCACCTTCGACTGCAGATTCTGCGCGTGTGGCATTTGGCACAGGGGCTGTTCGCGCTGGTGTTCTCCGATGGTGACTCGTACTGCTGGGCGCTGAGCATCGACACAGCGAACCTCCTCGAGGTGGCGGCTGGACACACCTGGAACCACGTCATGCTGGTCGACGTCATCCTGTACAAGTGTCGTGCGCACGACGGCCAGCCGTGCGTGTTTGTACTGTCCCTGGAAGACACTGCTCAGTACCTTTGCCCGGAAGACGCCGCACAGATCCAAGACACTTGCGACAATGTTCGTCTGGGGATGGGCTCGTGGAGGGTGTTCGGCCGGCCAGTCCTGCAGGTCTGCAGCCTCACGCAGACTCCACTCACTGGTAGTGGCGCCAGCACGACAGTCTTCGCTGCGCCTTGTGTCATCCAGCGTCACGCGAACAAGAACATCGTCGATTTTCGCGTGCGTTTGCATGCGTTCAGTGTGAGTCGGCAAGGGCGGCTCCTGAAAATGGAGCTGACTGACGGAGCCACGTACCTCTCGGCGGTGTGCAACCGGTCGAGTGTTCTGCACGGACAGCGGGCCGGACGCAACAGCGGCCTCAATTGGACGCCGGGTGACGTGCTGCAGGTGCGGCTCGCGGCGGCGTCGGCGGACGAACAAGATCACGCACCGGCGCGCATTCTGGAGGTGCAGCGAGTGGTCGAGGCTATGGACGTTGCAGAAATGCAGCCGGCCTGTGGTCCATATCACACATTCTCGCCGCTGAGTCTGAACGATGACATGGTTGTGCTCCGCACCATCATGGAATCTCTATGTACAACAGCACTCAGCATGTGTATGTTGGTCAACACGCAGTTTCTGGTGTGTGTGCTCACGGCCTCGAATAACGCCTGGACAAGGCAGCATGCCTGGGCTGTGATGAGCGACCGACTCGACGTTCGACAGTGGCCAGTGTCAGTGGCCGCCCGTATTGACCTGCGGTTTCGGCGGCTGCGGATGGCCACTCTGCTCCAACGGGCGATGCCTGCGGTGCATCAGCGCATGAAAGACCTCGATGTCATGAACAGCATGAGGTCGGCGGTCTGCTTGCGCCAGGCCATGACTGACGTGTCGATGCAACCGAGCCACTCCCAGCCACAGCCACACGAGCACGGCATGGTGCCCTACGAGGCCCTGGCATTTCGACTGCGCGCGCACTTTGACTCTGCACACGCGGTCACGCTGGGGCGTGGCATGCGGGGTGTGTCCTGGCACTCCCAGACCGACGCCACGAGCGGGGAAATGCAGGTTTTTCAAGAGCCTTCGCCAGACGACAGAAAAGCAAGCGATGGATTCAGTGACAGTGGCCTCGCCGAAAACAGGGGGGTCTACGGTGTTCTTCGAACCATCATTTCAAGTCCGCCGTCGTCACCGCATGATTTACACTGCCGGCAGGTGCGGCTGCACAATCCTGGCATCCCTGCCAACAATGTCGCGACCAAGGTGAATGCCAAGGACAGCGTGTTCCGGCGATGGCAATACGCATTCTACTTGGCCGACTCGGACCTCTTCAGTGTGAAGCATCTGTTTCGAGATCCGGACGCGTGCATGGAGCTCCGGGGGACACAGTGTGCAGCGCCGTTGCATTCGACCGAGATGTTTGTGGCCAGTGAACTGGCAAAGTGGATTCTCGACGATAATATCGTCAACGTCGAGAAAAGCAACGCCGATCTCGAAGCAAGCGCCAGACAGGCGCAGCTGGACCGACCACTGACAAGAGGAGTGGTGTTTTACCTGTGGTGTCTGACGTACAATACATGCGACGACGCGCTGGACTTTCTGGAGCAGGAAGTGGAGACGGCCGGTGTGAGTATTGTCACTGGCGTTGAGGCCTTACCTCGGCCGATGGAGGAGTGGTTCAACCTCTCGCCGTACTGCTACAAGCAAGTCGTTGCTCACTGGGGAATTCCTAGAATACGGTCCGAATACGTGCGGCTCAATCTGCAGTGCTGTGGCGAGCCGGTCTTGTACGGGAAAAAGGTTTTTTACTCAGTCAGCACGTTGGACGATTCTGAAATCAACACGTGTGTGATTGCCGACAGTGCGTACGTGTCATTTATGCTACACGATGGCGAACACCGCCTGTGGGTGTCTTCGCGGTGCCCTTCGATGGCACAGATCATGCAAGAGGTCTTGGTAGCCGCGCAGCAGGACGCGCACTACACCCTGCAAGCAGACGACCCGCTACACGCCCAGCACTATCCGAGCAGATCATGCTTGGACAATGCAAGCACAGGCATTCTCGAAAATATGATTCTAGCACTCAGCTGGCGCGACCCCTGTCTCAAGAGCATGCTTCCTCCCACTCACCTGTTCTCTACCCAAGAACACGAAGACGACGGCCACAACGGGCGTTTTGTGAGCTACATGTTCGAGGTCTTTGACTGTGTTCTGGTGGACAAGAATTGCCAGGCCAGGCTCGGCGCCGACAATATAAACAGCATTGGCGGCGGGCTCGAGAAATGGCTGGGTCTGATGCGGGATCGCGGCGAAATAGACGCTACGTGCAACCACATTGATCTGTTCAACGAATCCGAAAATGACACCGAAAACACCTATGTGTATTCACCCGGCCCGTACCCCCCAAGCTCGCTGCCACACTCTCCGTCCAGCACGCTGGTGTACACCCCCGCAAGTTCCGTAGAGCTTTGACGCTGCGGCCTGCTCATGCCGCGTCCGCCTCTGCCTCGGAATCGTCGTGCAGACCCCGCCGAATGTACTCCACCAATTTGCTGCTGTTCAGGAACATGGAACAGCCGTAGCGGGCGTAGTAGTAGGCCGCGACCTTCGGCGCTACGTCGTGCACCGTGTCTGAGCTAATTTTTGCAAATAAATCCAACTCTTGCTCTGAAAACTGACTCCTGTAGTAGTTGATGAGACCGTCTGCGCCCGGCCGTGTCAGCACACAGCTGAGACGAAAGACCACCCGATGGTCCAGGTTTTTCTTAGTGATGCATTTGAGCGTGTTGACATACCAGCCCAGAGCTTGCAGCGGTAACAGGAAATTGGGCAGCTTGTATCGCCTGTTCACCCAGTGGTGGCACGAGTGGCAGGCACACAGGATGGCGTGGTTTTTCTTGGTTCTGCCAGGCACCTTGTCGGCTCGGAGCAGAGCATGTGCCGCAGTTGCAGAGGCACACATATTGTTTATCGTGCTCGCCAGCGCGTCATTCTGCACTGCCGGGGGCTGCGAGTCGATGATGTCCTGCACAAACTCGATGCCTGCCACTTTCTTGCTCATCTCCGAGACACACCCGCAGAAAACACAAGCTCGTTTTTCGATTTCGAATGGTAACACTATGCGCTCCCACGTGCTGTGGGCCGCCGCATGCTGCCAAGACATGTCTTGGCCTTGTCGGTCGCCAACGCATGCACAAACAACTTCAAACACAATTGGAATGCAGTTGAAGTCAAACGGAGCAGGGACAGTTTCTGCATTCATGTCATTTCCTTCTTAATAAAAAAGCAGAAAGTGTCCTCGGAAGGTGGAGAGCAATTATGCCTTTCCCGGCACGAAAATGGATTTGCAACCTTTACTCAAAACGTTCTCAAACAATGCACTCTCGCCACACACACACCTCCAATCACACTAACTATCCATCTAGTATCACCCTAACTATCCATCTCCACACCCCATGTCCGACCACCCTTTCAAACTCTCGCTTAGCTCACGTGAGACGCGACCGAATCACATGTCTCCGTCGTTCTGGGTGTTGGCCGCCGCGGCATTGCCCGCAGCACTTGATTCGCCCTGCACAGCCGCAGCGAGCCCCACAGAAGCAATGTCTGCCATTATGGTCGCCAGCTCGTTGAACTTGCGCTTCTTCTCGGTTGCCGCCAACTGCAACTTGTCAATCTCTTTATCTTCGGCGCTTGTCATGTCTTGCACACGCGATATCCACTCAGCGTGGCGATCTTTGAGCGCTTTGAGTTGAAGCATCACCGCGGCTATCTCCTTGTCTTTGGCCGTGAGCACCTCATTGGCAGTCGCGAGCGCGGTCTGGGCAACGCTCAACTTGTGCTCAGCTTCGACGAGGAGAGCAGCATTGGAGTCAGACGCAGCGGTCACCGACTCTTGGGCAACGCGCTTGGACACCGCTTCCAGCTGGAGGTTATTGACAACGGCCTGCACAGCAATGGCTTGCGCATTGATCAAGAGGCGGGCCTGCTCCTCGGATGCAGTCTCTCCATCCGCATGCGCCAACTGAAGTTGCACGTTGCCTGTGGATAGAATTTCGTGCAATTGGTTCTCGAACGCGGCGCCGAAAGACGGTGCGGGATATGTGCCCAACTCACTCAACGTCTCTGCAACATCGGACTCCGTCTGCTCGCCGTTGTTGAGAAGAGCGTCGACGGTACCAGCAGACGCTTCCCCGCCGAAGATGGGGATATTGACGGAGGGTGCTGCATCGCCTCCGGAAATGGGGTCAGTTGTAGCAGATGCTGCCGCTCCGCGGGCAACGCTGGGGGATGCTGCCGCACCAAGGGCAACGCTGGAGGATGCTGCCGCTCCGCGGGCAACGCTGGGGGATGCTACCGCGAAACGTGGGATATCAGAACGTTGGCGCCCCACAGCTTGTGCTGTGTTTGGTGGCAAATTAATTTTCAGGAAATTGGCATCACGCATGCAAGTCAATGCAGAGCACATCGCATCAAACGAACAAGTATGCGCAGCGAACAAGTATGAAATGCAAACAAACAAATATCTTACCGGACATTGCAGAAGAGTCGAGCGTCCGAGGGATAGACGTGTTGATGATGGGGCGCCCTTGACCTTCCCATTCATTTTTTGGAGTAAATGTAGTGTTAGCACACGCCACACACTTCGTCTTGCCCAGATCGCACAGCTCCTCGTAGTCCTCTGCCGGCCCCAAGCGGATGCGGAAGTGGGTGTTGTGCAAGGTCGCAATGTTGATGCGGATGTGTGGTTCGTCCCCGCTCACGCTCACCAAGCCCAACCGTTTGCCCCCGTGAACCTTACTCACGGGCAGGGTCAAATGCTCCCACCGCCAGCCAACATTTTCACCCTCTACGTTAGCCCTCCTGGCGATGAAGGTGTCCATAAGGAGGACAGGGTACACTGCATGCACATGAAAGTATATGCAGATCCAGTCGAGCACATTCTGCATATAATCTCGCACACTAAGGCTCACAAAACTGCCATGCTTCACAGCAACTCGCGAGGCCAGCTCGCCCAGTTTCAGATCATCGCGTGCTGTCTTCCAAACACCGTTGGGATACACAGGACCATTCTCCATCGCCTTGAAACGTTCATTATCTATGTCTTCCCACTCCGACACTGAAAGATCATCGTCGTCCGATTGCTCTGCAGCAGGGGCCAGATTTGGCCCCCGTGCCACAACTCGAGACCAATGCTCCAGTCCACGTACAATCTCTTCCTGGGGTTTGGTGGCAATAAAATCCACCACATCTGCCGACAAGTCATAGGCGACAGCATCGCCCTTGGCGGCAGCATCGCCCTTGGCGGCAGCATCGCCCTTGGCGGCAGCATCGCCCTTGGCGGCAGACGTGCCCGCGGCGGCAGACGTGCGCGCGTCTGCCGACGAGCCCCGCCCAGCGCCGGCCGACGAGCCCGCGCCGGACACCCGCTTATGCTTTCTGCTGCTCAACGCTGTCTTCCGGGGCATGGCACACCTTTGGAAATGCGTTGGAACTGTATTTGATTTTATTTGAAGGGTCGAATATTTTGGTCCAAAATAGTACAAAAAAAAATCGATTTTTTTTAAAATATCTCGCAAATCTCCGGAACCGTGATCACGGGTTGTCACGGACCAAAAAACTAGGCAGTCGGAAATCGATTTTTTTCAAAATATCTCGCAAATCTCCGGAACCGTGATCACGGGTTGTCACGGACCAAAAAACGTGGCAGTCGGAAATCGATTTTTTCAAAATATCTCGCAAATCTCCGGAACCGTGATCACGGGTTGTCACGGACCAAAAAAACGTGTCAGTTTTGTTCACGGGATTTGTTTGACAAGCACTGTCCAAATACAGTTACCCTGGCAGGTGTCTTGTGCTACGGCACAACCAAATACAGTTACCCCAACAGCACAACGTGTCACAAATTTTCCTCGCGCATTCCTCTGCTATGTCCGACCAGCCGACATGGTATCCAGACGCGGACTATGCACCGGAGAACCTGCTGTCTGGCCCGCTGGACTATCACTGCTATGCACCGGGTTTCGACACAACGGAGCTGGCCATCATGCTGGCCCGCCCCATCGACGCTGGACGCGTCGGGGTGTCTGTCAACGAGACACACTTGAGCAAGTTCGGGACGCCCTCCGCAGTCATGGATCACGTGTGGGTCTGGCCACTGCACGGAGACAAGTCCGACGTGTCTTGGTTCGGCCACACTGTCAACACATACACTCCGCGCATGATCAGCGTGAACATGATGCTGGAGTATGTTGCTCCGGTCTATTTCTCGCCGTTCTGTATCGTGCGCGAGATCCGATTTGCACAGGACTATGCGCGAGTCGATTCCTCGGAGTCACTGGACAAGATGTGTGCGCGGTCGTGCGCTGTGGACGTGTTTGTGATACTCAGCGATTATTTTGCCATGTTCTACTCGCCTCGAACGCCCAGCGTCGACCAAGACACGCTACCACCGCCACCGCCCCCGCGCAGGGACGACGTGTCGGTCGGATGGGACGCATCTGAGGACGAATCGCCTGGCATCGACACGTATGACTTGCCGCCGCTTGATGGTGACTGGAGTGTTGAAGCACACGAGCTGGCCAGTATGCCCGATGCCGATGCGTCAATGTACTCGCACTGGACATTGCCTGCTCATGAGCCGATCCCCGACGCCAAGGAGCCATTGCCTGCTGATGTGCCGATCCCCGATACCAAGGAGCCATTGCCTGCTGATGTGCCGATCCCCAACACCAAGGACAAGCCGGCCACGCCAGTCGTCAAGCGGATCCAGAACTCGATGGATGTACTGCTCAGCAGTGGTCTGTTTTCTCGGCGCTCTCTGGACTTTTTGCAGCAAATAAACCTGGGCGCGACCACCGCTCGAGCGGCATTGCCAAGCCCGAGCGCGGGTGTGTGATAGTCTGCATGCGGTACAAGCGACATAGAATAGACACGTCGTCTGCGCAGTACGCGTTTAGTCTGCACCACTCGCCATCTATCGCCATCTGCACGGCCGCAAGCCCGGAAGAGATTTTCATGTCCAGCCCATTTTTCTGGCATAGTAAATCGAGACTAAATGTATTGCCATGCTCGAGACGAGAACACTCGAGAATGTCGCTGGTCTTCATCACCCACCGAGTGAGTGTTGCGGTATCGATGCCGAAGGCGGTCTGCAGAAAAGGGAGATCAAATCGGACGCCGTTGAAGGCACACAAACTGGCAGCCTCCTCCAAATCTTGTACTAGCTCTACCACAAGGGCGTCGTGCTCTGCCTTGATCTCGTCCGCGTCCGCTAAATCTTGCTCTTGCATGGTCTTGTGAGCAAATTGCAGGGCTCGCGCGTGTTCCCAGCGCAAACGGGCAAACGCGTACGACTTTTTTGTGCCACTGTGAAAGTCCTCTGTGCACACAACCGTGACCGCGTGGCGGCGGGCGTCCAGGCCCATTGTTTCTATGTCAAAGGCCAGCATTGGTATATGTACACCGTCCACGCGCGCTTCAGACGAGGGGGGAATTTAATTTTGTCTGATAACATGAAGATATCCATGATTTAGAAATGGACACAATAGACAGAATAGACAGTCTTCAAAAGTGTAGCTGACAAGTTTAATAAATGAACGAGAACCCACTTAAAAGTCGGGATTATCAGCACTAAGAACGGTTTGAGCCGTCTACCTGACGGTAAAGGGCAAGCTTTTCCTGGTCAGTGGTTAAGGCCGCGTACTGGGTCGCAAACTGCTTCCATGTCAAGCCCAATATCTCCCAGGCATTCTTCTTCATCACCATTGCCGCAGAATTATTGTTGGCTTCCAGCTTGGCCTCGATGAGGTATAACCAGCGCTTCGCCATAACGGCGTCTTTGAGGTCTCGAGACGGGCTAGACATCGTACCTCTGTTTGTCATTGTGTTGTGTGTGCTTATATACTCAGAAAATACTGTACCGTGTACTGAACTCGTCACCACACCAACACAGAGCTTGTAGCGAGTGCTGATAAGTGTGTATTGCACCCAAGTGTATACTAAACATGCGACTTCAAATGAGACATGCACGACTTCCCGGTGCCTGTCCCCATGTCCATCGTTGTCTTGTACCTCGACATGCTGCAGCACCTCACCGAAGAGCACAAACGGTCGCAAGGCCGGCGCAAAACATACATCACATAGGGTTCAAGCAACACTTACTGTGTAAATTACAAGTTTATAAAACAATTAGAGGAGCACCCTGTGCATGAAGGTGTATACGGTGTAGTAGCAGCCGGTGAATCTTTTTTGTTTGCTATTAAACTCAGAACACCAACACCTCGTAGTGAAACCGGAGTGTATTTTTCGGGAGTTCTTGACAGTGAACTTGGCAGCCGGAAGGAGGGGCAAGGTCCAGCGACCCAACCCGAATACTCCGCAGGCTACACCCGGGCCTGCGCGGCCCGCAGCTGTGAGAGGAGGTCGTCCTTGGCATGTCCGGAGATAGAGCCACTCACGGCCGGCTCAGTGACCGCTGTGGGTGGTGGTGGTGGCTCGGGACAGTGCTTGCGGTGCGTGTACCCCAGATGGTCGACGTAGAGCTTGCCGTAGATGCCCCCCGACACGACGACGCTCGCCACCAGCACAAACGGCTCCACAAAAAGAATGTGCAGACACACGTGCATCACCGTGAAGGTGTGCGTGTGGCGGTCGGTGTCGAGCACCAGCACGCTGCTGAAAAAGTAGCATATGCACGACAGGTAGTACAGCAGCACTCGCAGCACGATCTCGGAGAACCCCGGGGGGTGATAGCAGCGCAGCGCGACGTGCACCAGCAGGATAAACGACCACACGCACGCCACGGTCTGGATGCGCAGCTTGACACGCAGCTTGCACAGCAGCGTCGCAATCAGCATGCTCGAGCTCGAGGCCCACAGCAGGTCCACGGCCCAGTAAAACACCAGCACGTGCGTCTCTGTGCAGTGCGAGACGGGCGACGCCAGCCATGTGTTCTGCGCGGGCGCGTGGGTGTACATGTAGAACGCGGGCGGCACCAGGAAGCCAGCCGCCCGGTTCAGGGCGTCGTGCCGGTAACAATACGCGTCAAAGTAGCACAGCACACACACCAGCACGCACAGCCCGGTGTGGTCGTGCCCGACGCCGTGCGCGACCTGGAAGAGTAGAATAAGCCCCATCGCTCGCGCCAGGAGCTGCAGCATCGGCACGTACGTGCTCACAAGCTGAAAGTCGACGCGCTTGCCACCGTTCTCGCCGCTCGTCATGTGCATTCGCTCTGCTGCTACGCTAAATATGCGTTCTTAACTGGCCATGCCAAATGTGCAAGTAAAGACACAGCGTGAGAGAGAGAGAGAGGGAGGGTACTTCGTTCAATTTATTTGTGAAATCAATTCGTAAAGGTTCTTCGCGTGAACCCGATTTTTTTGCGCAATTTGTCCCTGCCACCACACGCACTGTTGCACGATGCATGCTCGCACACATGATGTGCCGCGCTGCGACACCGAGGCCGTGCCGCAGACCCACGTGCGAAACAGTGTTCGGTCGGCAAAGGGCCGCACGGACGCCCCGTCTGCCCCGTCCGGGCGTGCGTTTTCCCAAGTGGGCTGCAAATAAATATCTATTTGCGGCGAAATTCAAAAACACTTCACATATTTAGGAACTGTATTTGCGGCGAAAACATAGAACGGTCAGTGTCTGATGTCTGGGTAGGTGCTGAAAGAGCCAGCATGATATACACGTGCGAAGGCGATTGTGGCTTCGAGGGGAGTTATGTTGATGTACAGGAGCATGAGAAACAATGCAAGCGCGTGCTTTCCGGGTTTGCTCTGGCAGGAGCAGATGATCCGGAATTCGCAGACGAGTTCGCATGCAATCACATCACAGCTGAACGCAAGAGACAGTTCATGCAGAAACACCACCCTGAAACCTTGGCCGGCATGGAGTCGGCTGCGAGAGCTTGTGGATTCGACCCCGACGACCCCACAAGTTTCGCCAGGGCGCACCACACAGCCAGCGATGCACCTGCTCAAGAATCCCGTGTTCAAAAATCGGACAACACCAATCGTGCGCGCGAGCTTGCGGCTGCAATACATCGAGCAGCCACCGCCCAGGGTGCAAAGGACACGCAGGTCTCAAAAGAGAGCAACACCAGCCTGCACACTACTGGCTCCCCCGAAGGACTTGGGTATGAGAGAGGGCTGCCACCTGCGCGAATGTTATGTGCCATAAGTGCCCATGCCCTGGGCATGAAACTGTATGATTGGTAAATAAACATTCTTGAACAAATTTCCTACTCCATTAACTGCGCCGAGCCATTATCAATGTCCAGCATCGGGTGCGAGTACTGGTAGTGTGGCGTGCCGTACGGGGTGTGGTAGAGCTGGTGCATGCGCCGGTCAGCCATGTGATTCATGTTGCGTCGCCAGATGGGCATGAACAGCGAGGGCGAGAACAGGACGAGCGCGGCGATGGCCAGCGTGAGGAAAAAGCCGCGCCCGAGCATCCATGCCGAGACGGCCTCGAGCATGAGATAGCACGGCGTGTAACCACAGAGGTACGTGTGGTCCACGACGTGCTGCATGGCATCAAACACGGCCACGTTCTTGCTCTTGCCGGAGAGCTCGTCGCACAGCGCCGAGTGCTGCTTCATGTTGTGGTAGAATTCGTGTTGCTCGCACTGCTGCAGAAGCCAGCTTTCGTCCTCGCGCGACTGGATGATGGTGTTGTACGCGACGTGCAGGATGTGTGCCCGGGAGAAAATAAAACACACAAGCCACAGTCCAAAGCACAGCGACAAGATACGCACGGGTGTGGACTTGGGCTCGCGATCGCTTGGCCATTTGCGCTGCATGTCGCAGCGCGCGCAACTGTCCTTTATACCCCACCTGTCGGGTGTCTTCAGAACCAGCCGCCTTCCGTGTTTGGCGCGAGTATTTAGGGCACGAGACCGTGCATGCATATGCGCGTTCGATTTGTTCATGATGATTTCATCCGCGTCACCGTCGATAGCGCAGCTGGGGGGCAGCACGTGTTTGCCGTGAACAAGGCGATGCTGACCGCGAGCTGCAAATCCGCGGACGCCAGCTGGAGCGCCGAGGACAACGTGCACAAGCTCAACAACGGCTCCTCGGATCATTATGACATCATCCTCTCGAGCAACTCCGGCAGCCAGCACCACATTGGCGTGCACCAGGTCGTGGACGAGTCGTCGTGCGAGCTTGTGCACTCTGTCTCGCTGCAGGGCCGCAGCATGATCTGCACCGGGGACACGCGCACCGTCCGGGTGCAGGGTGCGAATGCGATGGCAAAACACCTCATCAAAAAAAGCTGCAGAGTGTCGGCGCTTGCGTGCACCGGGCACATGGCGCGGCCGCTGCCCGCGTACCACTCCGAGGAGGCGTGTCTCGCCGTGTTTCAGCAGATATCGGTCGCACGAGAGACGGCCGTGGCGGCACCCGTGCATCGCAGCGCGTGTACGATCAAGACAGTGGGCTCCGAGGCGTTCAAGGTGTTCCACGCCTACAACTCGTCCGTCACGAGCAAGCTCGCGTCCGCATTCCCGAAACAGAGCTTGCAATATGCGCAGAGTCTGTGTCTGGCGGCGGCGTTCGCTGCCAACTCGACCGACGCCTACACACCGGTCGTCGTGTTTGCACACAGCATGCAGCGCTTGCCCGTAAGCGAAGCGGTGGCGGCAAGCCTTCGCAGTCGCACGCTCGGCGCGCCCGCTGCCAAGACGACGCGGCTGTCGCTGCTGACCGACGACGACACCCTCGCGTACCGCCAGGTATACACTCTCGATCCTACCTGCACTGAGCTGCTTGCCAACGCCGGCGTGCAGACCCGCACACAGACGCCCATGTACATGCTCTTCGACGCACAGCACAACGCGATTCTCCTCGCGGACGTGCGCATGCACCCTGGCCTCGGCATGGCCTCGGCGGACTTGGTCGACCTTTCGTCGCCGGAGGGCGCCATCGCTGCGATGCATTATGTGAACGTGGCCGTCGCCTATCACCCGTCGCTAGAGCCCCGCCGGGAGCTGTTGATGTGCAAGTGCTTCGGCCTCCTGTACAAGCCAGGACAGTTCATGCACTCGGTGTTCAACATGCTGCGCTTCGAGTCCGGCCCAGTGCTTCCGCTGCTGGGCGCACAGGATCTACTCCTGGATACAAAGTAAATAGACAAACAGCACATTATTGGGAAACAGGGT
>ENA-ORXF01001821-ORXF01001821.1-marine-metagenome-genome-assembly--contig:-NODE-1821-length-13374-cov-5.085282_pt1 | contig 13374 bp, 10 predicted proteins | sample MGYA00237864_ERZ511476 | MGnify/ENA primary metagenome ERZ511476 (study PRJEB26306, sample SAMN06343908) | marine metagenome | isolation source: coastal waters | place: Atlantic Ocean: West Antarctic... | reverse complement strand
AAATAGGATATGTTTGAGATATTTTTTTAGTTGTAACATCTAATGAAATTCCAGTATCAATACCCAATATAGGATATGTTTGAGATATTTTTTTAGTTGTAACATCTAATGAAATTCCAGTATTTATACCTAAAATAGGATATGTTTGAGATATTTTTTTAGTTGTAACATCTAATGAAATTCCAGTATCAATACCCAATATAGGATATACTAATTCTAATTTATTTTCATCTGTTCCACTAGTAATAATTTTTTTTATACCGTTTTGAACACCTGAAATTGGATATTTCAATTGTAATTTATTTTCAGTAGTGCCTGTTCTTGGTATCTGGAATTGTGAAGTATCTATATTCATATCTAATCCATTTGGATCTGAAACTATACCACCATATGGATTAAGTTTTACTGCTAAATTTTTAATATTAGTAGATGGTGTATTTTTTTTATATATGGTCTCATTATCAGTTCTTACAAATAACCCGGATCCACTTGAAAATATACAACTATTATTTTCATGTATCTTAATCTTTATTTTACCAGTATCAGTCCCAGAAGTTGGAATTTCAAAATGATGACTATATAAATCAATATGTAATCCATCTACATCGGTTTTCACCCCCCCATTGTTCTTTTTTTTAATACTTAGTCCATTCGCCTCTTGTTCTAATCCACCAGTAGTTATTAATCTTGCTTGAAGTTTATTTTGATTTGTTCCACTAGTTATTCTTTCAATTCCATTTATAGCATCTTTAATATGGAAAGTTTGCTTTAAACCATTACTATCAGAACTTAAACCTCCATCTGTATTTAATTTAATAATTAGTTTTTCGGGATTTGTTTGACCCGTGGATATCTTGAAATTATTAGTATCGTAATTTACACCTAAACCAACAGAAGTAGAAACTAATCCTGAATTAGTTTTTAATTTTAATTGAAGTTTATTCTCATCTACTCCTGTTGTAGAAATTCGTTCAATTCCATTAGTAACACCTAATATAGGATATGTTTGCGATATTTTTTTAGTTGTAGCATCTAATGCAATTCCCGTATCTATACCTAATATAGGATATGTTTGTGATATTTTTTTAGTTGTAGCATCTAATGCAATTCCCGTATCAATACCTAATATAGGATATGTTTGTGATATTTTTTTAGTTGTTGAATCTAATGAAATACCAGTATTTATACCTAATATAGGATAGGTTTGTGATATTTTTTTAGTTGTAGATTCTAATGAAATTCCAGTATTTATACCTAATATAGGATATACTAATTCTAATTTATTTTCATCTGTTCCACTAGTAATAATTTTTTTTATACCATTTTGAACACCTAAAATAGGATACACTAATTCTAATTTATCTTTATCTACTCCTGCCGTAGTAATCTTATTTATACCATTTTTAACACCTAAAATAGGATATTTTATTTGTAATTTATTTTCATCTGTTCCAGTTGTTGGTATCTGAAATTGTGTTGTATCTATATTTAAATATATACCATTTGTATCAGTTGATTTTAAACCTGAAATAGTTTTTAAATTTACTGTTAAATTTTTTTCATTTGCTGTTGTTGTATTTTCTAATTTTAAATATTTAGCATCATATCTTAAATTTAAGTTCTTTGAACTATCTAACCAAAACGGTTCATCTAGTCCCAATATTGGAAATTTTAATTCTAATTTATAAGAAGATGCATTTTTTTTAAAATGGCTTGTGTCATAATTTAGATAAATTAAATTACGATTTGAATTACTAGGGTCTGTTGATTTTCTTATTGGGTCATTAGGTTTTACATCTGCTATATTAATATTTTTTTCATATAACTTTTTAGCATTTTCACAAATTTCATTTACATTTAACCATTCAGCAGATATTTCACCAAGACCTTTAAGCGGACTATACTCTTTTACATATAAATCACCAGCCATCCCGATTTGAACACGACTTAGAAGTTGTCCAGCTAAAAAATCCAGAGGGTCTTGTGCTTTTAAAATATCTACTATAAACTCTTCTTTTGTCATACCTATTACTGATGCTAAATCGAATGGAAAAATATCATATATAAAATTCGCAATTTCAATAGACTTCTCTGCAACTAAATCTGTGTCAAAGGTGGGAAACGATCCATCTTCTATATTTACATTTTGAAATGTTGGTATAGAACTCATATCAATCCCGAAAGCACTAATATCTCGTGTATTAAATGTAATCGCACTGCCTGGCATACTATGAAGACGCGTGGTTCCCATTCCAAAACCCGCTTGTGATAACATTGATCTATCTAATTCTTGATTTTTTTTCAGTATTTCAATATCTTTTAGAGTTTCTAATAAAATTTCATTTAAATTTTTATTTATTACATTATCAATTTTTATATTACAAAACACATCGCTATTATAATCAATGTCATATTTTTTATTCAATAATAAATAATATACTGAACTATATTCATAATGTGGAATAATTGTGTCCGCTTTTTCAATATTAAATAATCTTAAGAATATACCTGTTTTAGGATCTATAACATCTGATCCTACCTGATCCTGCAAAACTAACACTTCATCCTGTAAAATTTCAACATCTAAATTTAAATGAGTAGCAGGTGATGAATTTATAATAATAACATCATTTGCATCAACTACTTCATCAATTGATGAATCACCTAGATTTTGTTGAATGTTTATAATATCATTAGCGTTTTTAAGAATTAAAGCATCTTGTGAAATTACGGCGGATAAGGTAGGGGTGTTTAAATCTATTGTATAACTTGGTCTCCCTAAACTAGAAGCCATTTAATATAAGGATTTATTAAAAAAAATGAATTTTGATCATTACAATTAAATTACACTTTCAATCTCTTGGATTGGTTCTATATGATTCAATTCAGATGTTCTTTCTAATTCAAAACTTAAACTATTTGTTCTATGAAATTCAGTTGTGGTGCAATTTAAAATGGATGGCAATGAACGATTATTTTTATACATTTTTTTGCATCTTTCTTTAAGAAAATACGGGAATACGTAATCTAAATTTTCTACAATATTATCATATTCTTTAATATAATTTGTTATTTCGTCTGATGTTAATCTTGTTAAATTATTATTTAATGAATCTTCGATTTTATGGCATAATTTAGTCATTTGGATACTAACCTTCTTGAATTCGGTGTCTTTCTCTGCCAGTCTGAAATTTGCAATAAGTGCTAATATCAATGCAGTGCAAGCATTTATAATTATATTTGGTAGTTTCATCGTTTCAGGTTGAAATTGCCCACTGTTTAAAATTGCCATTAAACTTGAAATAATAATTAAAGGTATATTCATTAAACTTCTTAGTTTTGAAAAGAATTCATATGAGCTACTACATAAACTAGCAAAAACGTAAGAACGGTCTCGATAGGCGACTAAAAGGTCGATTTGGTGTTGAGCGAGCATTTATTATTTAAATAGATTTTTTTAAATGCGTTTGAATTGGCAAGCGTTTAATCTAGAATATGTATTTCCATTAATAGCACCAGAGGAAGCTTGTTTGATTTCATCAATTTCATCATATAGAACTAAAGATACATTCATACCTTTTAATTTAGAATACATATCATCTAACTTAACAGATGCGGCGGGGGTAGTTACTAAAGCATTTCTTAAGGTTTCCGCACTTGCTAAACTAGTTTTATAAAGTAATTCAGATGCAGTTAAACCGGTTTCATATTTATTAGTTATTTCAATTTCAATATTCGGTAAATCAGTTGAAGCATATGTAAATGGTTTCATTTTATCAACTGCATCTCCAATTGAAGAAATAGTTCCAATTTCATCAGTATTTTCTACAGAAAGGACTGTTATGGTGCAATCATTAGTGCTGGTAACACCTCCTAACTTAGAACCATCTATAACAATAATATCACCAACTACAGCTCCACTCCCTCTATTATTTAATTTAGGTAAATATACATTATTTTGATTATATATTAAAATATCAAAATTACTTGCACCGCCTGTTACAACAGTATCTGTAGAATCAATTATTTGAATATCACTATCAATTATTTCTAAATCAATTACATGTCCTTCTATTTGATGAAAAAACCCTTTTCCACTAGTAGTAAAAGATTTAATTTTTCCATGTTCTCCAATAGGGACATTTACCCCTGTATGTGTTTGTGTTAAAGTCTCAACTGACGACAGATTTTCAATTTTGAAAGTTATAATAACATTATTTGTAGCATCAATTAAACCAAGAGCAGTTCCGAGTATGGTTAAAGAATCTTGGTCTTTAAAATCTAACAAATCATTTTCATATTTTACGTCAAAAGTGTCTTCATTTTTACGTATAATAGTTAATTGTAATGATTCTAATCCAAATGGATCCCTAGGATTATCAGTATTTGAAAATGATAAAATTTTATTATTATCTGCACCATCTACTGATGATATAGTAATTATAATATCATTATCAGTAGATTTACCATCTAAAACATCACCTTTGATAGTAACAGTTTCATTATCCACAAAATTTATACCAGGATCTGATAAAGTTACCACATAATTACCATTTAATATATGTATATCAAATTTATATGAAATACCTGCATCTGATGCAGTTGAGTTTATAGGTGATATTTCATATATTTTACTTTTAAAATTAAATGTTAAGCCCAAATCCGCATATTCTATAACATATTCTAATTTATCAGGAATTATTTCACTTACATATAATGTAAAATCGTTTAATAAATCTGTTCCATTTAATTCAGATCCATTTATTCTAAATACATCAGTCACATTATAACCACTTGTGTTATCTATATTATATGCAATTGAATAATCTTTATCAAATTCATTTAATCTAGTAATTTGTAATGCAATATTTGAATCATGTCCTATATATTTGGTAAAAACTTCAGTATCTGCCTGTGTGTCAATTTCTTTAATTCTAATAAATAAATCATTCACATCATCAGTTCCTTTCAAATTTTTACCTTTTATTAAAATAATGTCGTCAATATTAAAACCAGATGATTTAAAAGAAGGTGTTAAATCAACATCTAAATATTCTGTTTTATTTTTTGTAATATAAAAACAAATTTCTTTATTAATAACCCTACTAGATCCATCGGTTTTTATAAAATTAAGGACTGGACCACTATATGTTATTCCACTAGGTGGGGGATCTGATAAATTAAACGAATATATCCAATCATCCCGATAATTAAATTGTAAATTGGATCCATCAATTACCATAATATCACCTATATTTAAATTATCAGTAGTTGAAGTAGGCGATATATCATTTACAGCTATATAATTATTGGTTCCTAAATCTAAAACAGATATATCAATGGTTCCTGATTTACTACCAATTTTAGAAGTATATGAAATTGTATAATTGTCCGAAGCAAATAATGGATTATTTGTTCCTAATATAACTGGCAGTTTTGTATCATATATATCATCTGTTTTATCAGTTAAATTATTAATTATATATGATTTTTCATCTATTTTCATTTCGTATAAGGTGAATTCATAAAAACTCAATATATAATCATTCGCCTGTGTTATTGTTTTATTCCATGGAGTATTTCTATTATTTCTTATTTTGTCAAAAAGAAAAAATATATCGTTTATAGTATCTGATTCAATAATATCAATGATATACTGCGTTTTTATAACATTTCGTAGATTATTAACATTCACTATAATCTCATTGTCTAATGCTTTTAAGAAATCTTTTTTTGCTAAATTATAAGACTTTGTAGAAACGTTATAGACATATTTTAATATATCTAGATTATCCATATGAGTTTTAATAGTTTTTTCTAAGATTTTCATTGTGTTGAATAATACATAACCTTTTTGAATTTCAGTCTCATATGCTGTTAAAGCGGTTCCTGTTACATAAGTTCTTTTAATACTTGGATAATTTACAAATGGTTTTCCTGTTAAATCAAAAACTTGTAAATTAAAAATCAATGAGGATGATAGAAATGATTTTCTGATTTTAAAATTATAATTTTTCATAGGATCATTATTCTGAAAATTATGAAAAGATTTTAAAGATGATTGATATATAACATTATCATTATTTGGATCGGACGAATAATTATATTCACTATCAATGTCATCACATCTCAATTGTAAAAATCCACCTAACTCTTCTCCCATAGGAGTATCTCTAAATTCACATAAATTTACATTCTCTATATACATCCTGGAATTCTCGGATAATACAGGTTTTCGCATACTTGAAATATCAAATTTTATTTCAAATTCATAAGGGTGTATCTCTTTAATTGTTGCATCCTTAAAAAAGAGATTTAATCGCATTTTAGTCTTTATTATATATAATATATAATAAATTTTTATAAAAAAAATAATATTTTTTTGTTTTTATGTTTTATCGTAAAAATTACCATCATTTAGCAATTTTTCAAAATCCGGATGAGATTTAGTTTTTAGATCTAATACATAATTTTGACATAATGTATTTATAACGTGATCTTCAACTTTATCAACATCATCTTTATAATATTTTTTAATAGTAGCTTTTAAATTTTCAGACATTCGTTGCATGTCTGAATCATTAAGATGGAATTTCATTCTTATTTATTATTATATAACATTTTAATTTTAATCATTTTTAACATTTTAAAGTATGCCAGGTTAAATCCTTTTTAAAATGTGGTAGTATTTTCTGACCGGCAAATTTATTATATGAAGGAATTCTAATTGCTTGCTTTTTATCACTATTCCTAATAGGTGCATTTTTTAAAGACGATATATTACTATTTAATATTAAATTTGTTGTATATTTCATAGGTTTCACAACCTCATTATCATATTTTACAGTAGTTCTTAATTTATTGAACTTATTCCAGGTTTCTTTCGTTTTTTTTATGGTATCTTCTTGAATAAAAACCATTCTTTTATTTTATATAAGATATTATTTTTAAATTTCAACATAACAATTTTGTCCTTTTTCTACAACTAACAGGCGAGTAGAAACCGTCATTACATTAACATTCTTCGCCCAAGAATCTGAAGATCCAATAGGGTTATTAGTATATTTATACACCATTGAGATCGGGAGTTGTTCAGATGAAAGACCAGATAGTAATTTAGACTCATCAAATTTAACGCCTTCAGTCATTTCAAGAGATAGATATGCCATGAAGCAAGTATTCGCCCATTCATCAACGGTCTGAATTTTATTGAACATTTCATGTTTTTTGTTGCCTCTCATTTCCGGAATAGCCCGAGTCAATTCTAAGAAAGAATCAGTTGTATTCTGAGCATTCTGAGGCATCATCACGCTTCCGACTTGAAACTGAGAGTTTTTATGATGAACATTTCCATAATTGAAATAATTTGAGGTTTCCGCTACTTCGTTATAATCGGAGGGTTTAATAGAATTATGGCGGTTACTATTAGTAAAATATGCGATAATATGCTTGATATCGCGACTATTTTCATTCCATCTGATTGTGCCATTTGATTCTAGCGCGTTTGTGTTACGAGTCTCATAATGATTAAAAGCTATAGTATATTTAGTTCCAGAATTCAATTGACTCGCGATAGAATCAGAATAAGATGATGGAAAATTATATCTAACCATTGATAATTTGCAGTTTTTAAGCGTATATCCAATATTTTCAGTTAATTTCAGAGAAGCAAAATCTGTTGCATAATCTGATGAAGGAACAGATACTTCTTTACCTAATCCATAAAACAACACATTCGGTTTTGCTAAAACGAAACTAATAACAACCTCTCCTAGCATGTTAGTATCAATAAAATTAGATGAGGTCTCTTTTCCACGTTTTCCAAGAAGACCAAACCACTGATTAATAATGAAAGTTCTCTTATCAGAAAGATAATCTTCGTTTTGAACGACAGTAGCCCCTCTATCAAATTCAAATCCCTTATCAAATTTTGTAACCACGACTTTATTGCTAATTTCTGAAACCATAGATTTATTGGTAATATCGGTATTTTGAAGTAATTTAGATACACTCTTTTCATCCTGTAAAAAGTTCATAAGATTAACGAGATCATTGTAACTTGTAAGATGTTGGATAGTCTGACCATTTACTTTAACATCCACTTCCTCAATAATTGAAGAAATATCTTTAGGTCCGAAAGTTCCACAAAGAGGGTGACCAGCAATCGCGCTCGTGGTGCCTTTAAGAATTCCTGCACTACCTGACGAATCTGTGCATTGAAAATCAAACGAAAAAGCAAGATCTTCTAAACTAATCGCGCTTGCATACGGAAGGGTAAAACTAATTTTACTACCTCCAGAATATGCAGTTTGACCAGAAGAAGGTAAAATCTCAATAGTGGATTTTGTGAGATTTTTATACTGCTTGAAATCAAATAGTAGCTGTTTTAATGGCGAATTGACATCCATAAACGGCATTTTTTCTTTTTTATTATATGGTTAGATATTAAAACAAGTATGATTAACAAAAATTCTTATATAATTTTTATTGATACTTTAAATGATATAAACTCAAATCCATCTAATTTTAGAGTTAAAATAAATGATCATATGATCCGGAATAATATTAAAAATAATTTTCAAGGTAAATCTGAATGGTTTTTATCCATAAAAACTTTTTGTATGTTAAATTCATTTAGTAATATATCAAAAAATATTAATGATAAAATTCATTTATATGTTAATAAAACTACTACACCTAAAACATTTGATATTAATTCTTATGCATTAGATTTTGATTTAATAATTTTAAAAATAAAAGAGGGTAACCCTTCTGTTGGTGAGATACAAACTAATCTAAATAATGATTTATTACCATATGATATTGAGTGTTCTTATGATCCGTATGATTCTAAATTTTTATTTAAAGTTATTGATACTACTATGACATCATCATATAAAGAAGTTTATATTAATTTTAAAAATTCGTATAGATTACTAGGTTTTAATGATGGTAATACAATATACGATTTACCACTAATAACTTCTGATTTTAAATCTGAAAATCCTATTAATTTTCTATGCGATAGAGTCTTAAAATTTTCAATAAATACACCTTCAGATTTCAGAATTAAAAACAGTAGCTATTGTAATTCTACATCTACATTATTTCATGAATGCAATATGTTCCATATGCAACCGGTTAATGTTTTACCTTATGATTTAATTAATTATGAAAGAACCACGGAAAATTTAATCCCTATAGAATTATTTAAAAATTCAATAACAGATTTTGAAATTAAATGTAGAAATCAGGATAATCAGGAAATAGAAGGGTTAGGAAATTATGTTATGGTTTTAGAATTTGTTAATATCAAAACGATTGATTATACTAAAAAAATAATGGAAATATTAAGACATATATATATGTGGATAGCATCATATTTATCTAATAAAATTTAATGTTTTCCGTTTATACTTAATGCTGTGTGAAAATTTAATAAAAATCGGTGCGGCGCACTTTGATGATTATTTATTAATAAAGAACCATATTTCTGATCTATACAATACTGAAATAATTGTAAAAATTCGTCAAATGTTAATATATTACTCACTTCCTCATAATATGATTCTAGAACTTTTGATGATGCAGATTTAAATAATTGTATTATATCTAAATTCGCCCGAATAATAGGGGGTATATATTTTATTTGTTGAACAGCATAGATAAGATTGATACCATAATGCCTATGTTTTATTGTAAGGTTATTAATAAAATTGTTTTTTTTCATTCCAAATATACTATTTGATTGACCAATTAAATCGTCTAATACTAAAAAATATATCTTATCTACTAAACCTTTAAAAACAATAGAAGGCTTTTCATAATCATATTGAGATAAAACCATTATTTCAATATCTTTCAAATACATAGGATTTTTTAATTTCATAAATCTTTTGTAACATTTTATATATTCATCCTTTACTAATAATTTCTCTTTTTCTTTTACGATTTCATCAAATATTTCTTTTAATAATTCTTCAGTTACATTTTCATGTATATCATCCTCGTGTAAGCTTTTAATTGTTTTAATTACTGTATTACTCGCCATATTAGCCGTTGGACTACACCATATGGTCCGTATTTTCATATCTTCTCCTTTTCCATTTTTAATTCCATATTTTTCATATAATGAAATTAATGATACGATAGCATATGATTTTCCTGAGTTTTTCATACCTACAGAAGCATAAGTGAAATAAAAAGGGGGTAAATCTGGGTGGTTACAATATGGTAATTTTGCCTTTTTATGTGTAATTTTATGATTTAATCCCTTTAAAATTAACTGCTCAATCATCTTTATAATATAAAGATATATTTAAAAATAGGATGGTTTCATAAAGTCATTTACATCTGAATTTCGTTCAGAATCTAGTTGTTTTTTAAGAATATCAACTGAGCTTTTTTCAATTAATTCAGATTTTACTTCTTTTTTGTTAATGTCCTTCTTTTTCTTTCTAATAATTACTTCACCAACGCTACTATCACTGTCACTATCAGATGATGAGGATTTTTCAATGTATTTAATTATCTTTTTTTTAGATTTCTTAGATTTACTCGGTTTCTTAAGAATTTCATCATCTGATTCTATAACTTCTTTTATATAATTCTCTTTAGCCTCTTTTAATGCTTTATTTTGAAGTATATTTTTAGCTTCACGTTTTTCTTCCTTTGCTAATTTCATCAATTCTGTGCGTTTATTCAAGTCTATTCCTTCAACCATTTGTTTTCGTTTCTCTACAGCTAATTCGCGGCCTTTACGTAATGTTTCTAATTGTAATTCAGTTAGCTTTTTTTTAGGTTTTCCTGTTTTTTTAGATAATTCTACAGGCTTTTCTATAATTTCAACAATTTCAGGAGCGGTTTTTACTTTACGAGGCATCTTTAAGTTATGTAAAGATAATAATTTTCTTGAAAATTACTTGCTATTCCCAATATATCTTTTTAGGAATATGAGAGATACTTATATTTCCATTTATTTCTTTTACATTAGACTTACGTTTTACATACATATTATTATTATATGTCTGTATCTTTTTCTTATAATTTAAATCATATTTATAACGATTAAACTGATATTCCCTATTATATTCTTTACGAGTCATTCCTCTTATGATTTCTTCGCTCATTTACAATAATCATATATTAATAAAAATGATAGTATATTATATTTAGAAAATAAAGAGAAACCAGTTAAAATAATATTAGATGATTGTTCAACAAAATGGATATTAAAAAGTGATTCAAATTTTGCAATCCAAAAAGAAGGACAGTATATATCTTCGATACATATAGATTCTCATACTATTGGTATAAATAATGAAAAACCAAAAGCAACATTAGATATTATAAATTTATCAGATAAAGATCCATGTATAAATCTTACAAATAATTATTCAAATATTAATAATGTCGAGGGAATACATACAACTATTGAAATTAATTATAGTAATATTACAAGTATATATAATGATTTTAATTTTAATATTAATATATTAGATAATAATTATACGACAATACAATGTAATTTATATACAACATATGATTTTTATATTGATTATACAAACATTATTAATGGTAGTAAATTGATTAATTATATTATTGATTTATCAAATATTGATTATTCTAATATATATAATTTTAATCTTCAAATTATAAATGATTTGGATATTACGTTAACTATTGAATTTGATTCACACTTCTTTAATACACAACTTTTTAATATATTAAATGTAGAATCTGTGGATTTAATACTTACTAATACTATTATAGCATCTGATATATTACAAATTAATATTTCGAATTTATCCAATTTTAATTATGTTGTTCATACGAGTAATTATGGATTAAATACTTATTTTAATATTTATATACATAGTGAATTAAATTCATATAATATCTTTACATCAAATTTTACATTGGATGATTTAACATATAATATCAACATTTATCATCCAATCTATTATGATTATAATTATTATGATTATTCAATTTTTCATATTACAAGTGTCAATTATAATATTAATGCAAATATTATATCACAATTATCTTTAGAAAATATTAATATTAATACTATTGATAATCTTAATTATAGTATTGATTTTATTAATTCAGAAATTACTACAATAATTAAAACATATACAACAACTATTTATAAACAAATTGAAATAGATAATAATATTATTTATCTTCAGAAAAATATTAATATTAATTTAAATGATATTAATAATACTATTGATTCTAATATTTTTATAGATATTATAATTAAAGAACAAAAAACACATATTAAACTTACTAATAAAAATATTAATGATAGTATTGAACATAGTTATTATATAAATAATTTTCAAAATAATTTTGAAATATGTTATTCGGATAATAATATTTATAAAAAAACATTATCTCTTGATAATAATGGTTTATTAATTATTAATAAATTACAAGTTAATGATATTATAATTAAAGGTCAAATATATGATAATCAAAAGCAAATCTTAGAAAATCCGGATTTTTATGAATTAAAAGTTAAAAATAATAATTTATATATAAAAACCGAAGAACATTTTAAAATTCTATTTAATATAAATAATACTGAACATGGGGATAATGTTATAATTGGTAATAATTCAAATATAGGTATTGATAACATATTAACACTTTATAATGAATCCGGTAGTAATACATATATTAATTTTATTAATTCATATGATACACAATTCACAATCGGACAAACTAAAAATAATTTTATAATATTTTATAATAATATTGATGTTTTTACTATTATTAAAAAAACAAATTATTATACTTTAATTGATCCTCCTCCAGTAGGTTATGATACTTTGTTAGATGTAAATGATGGATATATACATGATTATATTTATAATCAAGGTTGTATTAATGGTATAAATCGTATTAAAATAAATGAATACATCCCATTTATATTTACACTTGATGACGATTTTACATCATCTACTAAATTATTATTATCTATAAATAGAGATAATGTTACTATGTATGTACCATTGATGTGTAATGCCGGAACTTCTACTATATCCGACATCCGAGTAAAACAAAATATAATAAAAATAACAAATTCTTTAGAAATAATAGATAAACTGACAGGTGTTTTTTATGATAGTAAAATTAGTAAATGTAAAGAAGTCGGTTTAATTGCTCAAGATGTTATAAAATTTTTACCGGAAGTTGTGAGTAAAAATAAAGATGATTTATTAGGTATTCAGTATGGTAATATTGTAGGACTATTAATAGAAGGAATAAAAGATTTAAAAAAAGATATTACAGATATAAAACAATATTTAAATATTTAAATATTATAGGAGTTCTCATTATTATTTTATAATATATATTTATTTT
>ENA-ORXF01001817-ORXF01001817.1-marine-metagenome-genome-assembly--contig:-NODE-1817-length-13392-cov-2.900563_pt1 | contig 13392 bp, 12 predicted proteins | sample MGYA00237864_ERZ511476 | MGnify/ENA primary metagenome ERZ511476 (study PRJEB26306, sample SAMN06343908) | marine metagenome | isolation source: coastal waters | place: Atlantic Ocean: West Antarctic... | reverse complement strand
GGGAAGAGCTGCATACCAAAGACGGCTGGATCATTCTCGACCCTGGTGCGTTCTACATTCTCGTTAGCCGTGAAAGCATTGTAATCCCGCCAATGCAGGCCGCCGAAATGGCGCCTTATCTGGCGATGGTCGGCGAATTTCGTGTGCATTACGCAGGCTTCTTTGATCCTGGATTTGGCTATGCGGCCGCAGGTGGAACAGGCTCGCGCGGGGTTTTAGAAGTCCGATGTCACGAGGCGCCATTCGTTCTGGAACATGGCCAAGTCGTCGGGCGATTGGTCTATGAACACATGAGCGCAATGCCAGAAGCGCTGTATGGCGTCGACATTAAGTCAAATTACCAAGGGCAAGGACTTAAACTTTCCAAACATTTTAAATCAGTTTAGTGTAGGTATTGGCGGATAAATTTCACTCTTCGAACATTTCGACTTGGTCGTCATCATCATCGTCTTCGTCATCATCGGCCCCCGCCAATTGCGACGCACCCGGCGGCGGACGATTTTCCAGCAAACCGGCAGAACGTAATTCCTTAAGACCCGGCAGGTCACGCGCATTCTCAAGACCAAAGTGATCAAGGAATTCTTGGGTTACGACAAATGTCACAGGCCGACCGGGCGTCATGCGCCTGCGGCCAATACGAACCCATTCCATTTCAATCAATTGGTCGACGGTGCCACGGCTCACTGACACACCGCGGATTTCTTCAATCTCGGCGCGGGTGGCAGGTTGATGATAGGCGACAATCGCCAATGTCTCGATCGCAGCACGCGACAGCTTGCGCGTCTCAACTGTTTCCTTTTGCATCAAAAACCCAAGGTCACCCGCCGTGCGAAACGCCCACGCATCACCAATCCTAATCAAATGCACACCGCGTCCGGCATAGCGCTTACGCACATGCGCAAGGGCCTCCGCAGGGTCACAGCCATGCGGCATGCGGCCTGTTAATTCGGTGACGCTGACAGGATCAGCAGTGGCAAACAGGATCGCCTCAACCATGCGTTCCTGTTCGGCCATCGGTGGTGCCTCAAAAAGGCTATCGTTATCAGGCTTAGCCATCGCGCGGCTCCCTTTTTCGGATTTGAATGGCAGAGAAAACCTCGCCTTGTCGAATTTCGATTTTACCTTCTTTAGCCAGCTCCAAAGATGCGGCAAAATTCGCTGCGGTGGCAGAGCGGCGCTTTACCGGATCAAGATCCCAGCCTTCGGGTAAATAACTAACAATATCAGTCCATTCGCCCGCAAAACCAATCAGATGCCGCATCCGTGACAGGGATTGCTCCATCGTCATCACGGCCTCGCGGTCCATGGTAAACGGGCGAAAATCATCTTTGGTGCGGATACGGGCATAGCCCTGCATCAAGTCGAGCAAAGTTGCAGTATAGGTTACGCGGCGCACGCGCTGCACGTCTTCGGTAATTCCTCGGGTAAAGAAATCGCGGCCCAGCTGGTCACGCGCCATGAGTTTGGCGGCGGCATTGCGCATCGCCTCTAAGCGCTCAAGCTGAAACGCCAAATGTGCGGCCAATTCTGCGCCTGACGGGCCTTCTTCGGTGGGATCAGGTGGCAACAATAGGCGCGATTTCAGAAACGCCAACCATGCAGCCATGACTAAGTAATCTGCAGCCAATTCCAGCCGCAGCGTCTTAGCCTGTTCAACAAACGCCAAATACTGTTCGGCCAATGCGAGAATGGAAATCTGACGCAGGTCCACCTTTTGGGTGCGCGAAAGCATCAGCAGCAGATCAAGCGGCCCTTCAAACGCGCCAACGTCAACGATTAGCGCCTCGGCGGCGACACGTTCGCTGACACTTTGCGTGTCTTCTTGAAACTGATCGGTTGTCACATATCCCTCACGCCAAAAGCGCTTCAAGTTCAGCGCTTAGCGCCGCAATGTCAATGTCATCTGGGGTTTTTCGCTGCGCAAGGGCCACGTCTGCACGCACAGTTGCCGGATCTGTCATTTTCCCTGCCGCATTCGTCACAGCCTGCATTTCTGCCGCGTCACCGTTGCAATGCAAAACGACGTCGCAACCTGCAGCCATTGATGCGGCTGTCCGCTCTGCCACGTTACCAGACAGCGCCTCCATCGAAATGTCATCAGTCATAAGAATCCCGTCAAACCCGATCTCGTTGCGGATAATTTGAATCAATTCAGGGCTCTGCGTCGCAGGTGCCATAGCGCAAGCGCTAAATATTATATGCGCAGTCATTCCCATGGGTAAATCGTTTAGCTCTTTAAATGGGGCGAAATCCCAATCCGCAGCGACGTCCAATGTAACATCGGCAACGGGCAGCTCAAGATGGCTGTCAACGGTCCCGCGCCCATGTCCGGGCAAGTGTTTCATCACTGGTAATATGCCACCAGCCAACAGGCCATCCGCTATGGCACGTGCATTTTGGATCACCGTTTTTGGATCAACCCCAAGGCAACGATTGCGCAAAAACGGATGTGTATCTGGGCCCGCGATGTCACACGTCGGCGCGCAATTGGCGTCGATACCCACGCGACGCAATTCGTCAGCAATAATTCGCGACCGCAGGTAAAACGACCGCGCGGGGTCAGATGCCTTTTCGGCCTGTTCCAACGGCGGTAACCATTCGCGCCAATGCGGCGCGCGCATGCGCTGAACACGACCACCTTCTTGATCAATCAAGATCGGGGCATCGCGACCAACCGCATTGCGCAAGTCAGACGTCAGACCAAGAAGTTGGTCTGACGTATCAATATTGCGGGCAAAAACAATAAACCCGAACGGGTTATTTTCGCGAAAAAACGCTTTTTCCCAGTTAGTTAAGCGCTGACCTTCGGGCGCTAAAATGCTCGCGTTTGGCACTTAACGTACAACAACAGGGATGCAATCCGTGCCTTCGGCAACCAATGCGGCGCAGAAACGGCGGGCGTCGCCTAGCTCGGAAAACCCTTGTGCGCGTAGACGGTAAAAAGTCTTACCACCCGATGTTGCGGCCTGAATGACGCGGGCCTTACCGCCCATCACATCGCCAAAGCGGCCCTGCAAGCGCGTCCATTCCGTCGCTGCATTTTCGGCCTTCGGAAAGGCGCCTATCTGTACAAGGTTGGTCCCCAACGCAAAAGCAGTTGTTGTTACAAGTGACTGGACCTCCGCAGCAGCAACAGGCGTAAAAGCTGGCCGCAACATTGGACGCAGCGAAACCGATACGCCAGGGACGTTTTTGGCGACAACCGGGGTAACCATGGCTTGCCCAGCTAAGCTTAGCGTCGGCGCGACAACCGTGACATCAGCAATCGGCGCAAGCGGTAACGTGCGCCCCGCTATCTGATTGGCAAGTACAAGAATATCATCGGTCGAAAGAGGGGCGGCAACGATCTGCGTTGCATTCAACGCGACTTTCACTTCAATCTCGGGGGCCACAGATGGGACAATGGCGGAAACTTCTTCAACGCCGGTTGATAGCAGTGTAACAACGTCCTCATCCGCAAGGCCCGCCATCGCTGGCGCCAAAGCCACGCTATCTTCGGGGGCAGACGCCTCACCGACAGCAGCGACTTCATTGACGGACAACCCAGTGTGGACAGAAACTTCACCACCAGGGGTGGTCGGCAAAACGCGCATCTCGCCCGCCATCGCACGAACAACCGGAATTCCTGAAACATCGCGCACGACCAACTTATAGCCCCAAACGCCGACACCGACGATCAATGCACAAGATACGATCGCACCTACATAATTAACCAAAGCACCGACGCGCGTCGCACCGGAAACGGGGACATGCCCCTGATCATAAACTGCCATTTTGCCTCACTGCCCGATCACTGCTAACCGGTTGGGTTGCCTCAAAAAGAACCCAGAGGCGGCACGCTTTAGCGCATCTCTTCCGCTGGGGTTACGCCAAGAATACCAAGCCCGGACGCAATAACAACAGAAACGGCACGGATCATGGCTATTTTCGTTTGTGTTGTGTCATTGTCGCCGTCCTGCAAGAACCGCAGGCTCATGTCATCATTGCCCCGGTTCCACAATCCGTGGAATTCCGACGCCAAATCATATAGATAAAACGCGATCTTGTGCGGCTCGTGGCCCCTTGCTGCAATCTCAACCAGACGCGGCCATTCGGCCAATTTTTTGGCGACTGCCAGCTCGGCGTCATGGCTCAACTTGGTAAAATCAACATCCGCAAGCGTGGCATCATCCACCGCAATTCCTGCAGCCCGCGCCTTGCCCAACACCGAATTCACCCGCGCATTTGCGTATTGTACGTAAAATACCGGATTGTCCTTGGACTGTTCCAGCACCTTGTCAAAATCAAAGTCCAACGGCGCATCATTTTTGCGCGTCAGCATATGGAAACGGGTCACATCAGGACCCACAAGGGCCACAACATCCGACAGCATCACGAACGTCCCTGCCCGCTTTGACATCTTGAATTCTTCGCCGTTTTTCATCAGCTTAACCAATTGAGTCAGCTTAATATCGAGCGGTACTTTTCCGTCAGACAACGCCGAAACAGCCGCCTTCATCCGCTTCACATAGCCACCGTGGTCGGCGCCAAAAACATCAATTAACTGATCAAAGCCCCGCTGAACCTTGCCATAGTGATACGCGATGTCGGGCGCAAAATAGGTCCACGCGCCGTCAGATTTTTGCACAGGACGATCTACATCATCACCGTGCGCAGTTGACTTGAACAGCGTCTGCTCGCGCGGCTCCCAATCGTCAGGCATTTTGCCTTTTGGTGGCTCAAGCGTTCCACGATAAATCAAACCTTTGGCATCCAGCTCGGCAATCGCTTGTTCGATCAGGCCGGTATTATACAACTCTTTTTCCGAGAAAAAGCTGTCCATCTTGATCCCCAACAATGCCAAATCGGCACGGATCAAGTCCATCATGGCCTCGGTTGAAAATTCGCGGACGTCCGCAAGCCAGACATCCTCGCTTTTTTCTAAATACTCACTGCCGACCTTCGCCTTCAGCGCCTCGCCTACAGGGATCAGATAATCACCGGGGTATGTGCCGTCCTCAAACGCAACCTCTTGGCCGTGGGCCTCAAGATAACGCAGGTATACGGAACGGGCCAACACATCGACCTGTGCGCCACCATCGTTAATGTAATACTCGCGGGTCACATCATAACCGGCATAAGCAAGCAGACTGGCCAGCGCGTCGCCAAATACTGCGCCACGGGTATGGCCAACATGCAGCGGCCCCGTAGGGTTGGCCGACACATATTCGACCAACATCTTTTTGTTTGCACCCAGCGTGGACTGACCAAATGTCGCATCGGTCAATGCGGCCTTGACCACACCTTGCCAAAGCACAGGCGCCAACCGCAAATTCAAAAACCCAGGGCCGGCAACTTCGGCTGCAGCTACGCGGTCATCCGCCAACAAACGTGTCGCCAGCGCATCCGCAATCATACGCGGGTTCATCTTGGCGGGTTTTGCCAAAACCATCGCCGCATTCGTTGCCATATCACCGTGCGATGCGTCGCGCGGGGGTTCCACTGTGACAGCGCCCATCGCCAGACCGTCGGGCAAAGTGCCATCAGCGACCATTGCGTCAAGGCAAGAGATGACCAAGCCACGGATATCAGCAAACAGGTTCATAAGAGGCGTCCTTCATAGGTGTTGTCAGGCGGTTTAACACGCCAGCCGTGGTCGTCAATGTCAGCTATCAACGGGCGGTTGGTTCGCACCACCGAGCACGTCATCGCCGGGCGGGCAAAGCGCGATGATGCGCACATTAGGCGTGCCCTTAACCTCGTCATCACGTCGGATCAGTTTGATCTCTCCGGCAGGCGAAATACGGGCGAACAAGGCGCTTGTCGTGCGGTCCGCGCGCCACTGCTCAAACATGAATTCTTCGGACAAGCGCGTAGTACGGAACGTCCAACCAAGCCGCACAAGACGGTCCAACCCGCGGTGCGTTTCCTGCGGCCCAAAATTTGCCCCGCCCAAGGTACGTGGCAGTTGATGCCGCGCACTATCGGTCTTTTCACGCATAACCTGAAATACGTTATCACGGCCAAATTCAGGTGCGAGATCCGTGGCCACAAGCGTATTATACGCATCATTTGACGTTGCCGCGATAATCGTCGCATAGCTGACCAGCTCCAACCGATGCTCTGCGGCCTCCGATAATATATCACCAGAAAACGTCTCGATCCCAGCCGCACGGGCGCCGCGCAAATTTCCATAGTTGGGGTCAGTCATCAGGACAGGCACCTCGGCCTTTTTCAGCGCTTCGGCAAATGCCGTGGTCCACGCTGACCCGCCAACAATCAATACGCCAGGGCTGTCCGCACCCGTCAACCCAAGAAACCGCGCGAATGGCTTTAACGTAAACCCGTGCAACACAACCGTGACAGCCACCAGTACAAACGCCAGCGGACCAATCAAAGCCGCGTCCGCAAACCCAAGGCCCAACAGCCGGTCACCAAACAACCCCGCCACCGCAACCAACACAACGCCGCGCGGCCCTGTAAAGGCAACCAACACTTGTTCGCGCCACGGCAGTCCCGACCCAAGCAGCGACACAAAAACCGTTAGCGGACGGGCCACAAGAATGACCAGCGCCACAAAATACACCGCGCGCATATCCAGTTGGGCCAATGCATCTACATCCAGTCCGGCGGCCAGTAGGATAAACACACCTGACACCAGCAAAACCGTCGCGTGTTCCTTAAATCGGCGCAGCTCATCATAACTTGGCAAATTAGAGTTCGCGATCACGATGCCCATGATCGTCACGGCCAATAGCCCGCTTTCGTGCAGCACGGCATCCGACACAGCAAATACGCCCAGCAACAACGCAAACAACACTGGCACCTTCATGTATTCGGGCACCCACGCCCGCTTAAACGCCCGCGCAAGCCCGTACCCACCAGCCCAACCAACGACGCTGGCAAAGCCGATCCCAACCACCAGTTCCATAATCGCTTGTTCAGCCGAAAAATTCGTATGCCACGCTGACACAACCGAGAACGCAAGCACCGCAGCCAATGCGCCAATCGGGTCGTTTACAATCGCTTCCCATTGCAGCAATGCGGCGGGTCTGCGCGACAATCGCGCCGTGCGCAAAAGCGGCGCAATCACAGTCGGGCCTGTGACAATCATGATGCCGCCAAAAACCGTGGCACTTTCCCATGACAGCCCCGCGCCATATCGCAGCGCCAATGTCGACGTCAGCCAGCCCAATGGCGCGCCAACAAACACCAACCGACGCACGCCTTTCACTGCATCTTGCAGCGAATGAAAGTTCAGCGTCAAACCACCCTCAAACAAAATAATCGCAACCGCAATTGAGATAATTGGCCCCATCAACGGGCCAATATCGCGCGCTGGATCAAATATACCCAGCACAGGTCCAATGACAATTCCCGCGACCAACATCAGCACGATGGCAGGCATCCGCAAACGCCATGCAAGCCACTGCGACCCAACGCCCAACGCGCCCACTAGCGCGAATGCCATGACAGGTTGCATCGCCCCTGCTGCGGTCTCAATTGCCATCGATAACGCCTTTCGGTATCTGTTCGCCGCCAATCAATCGTGTGTGTTCTTGGATCGCAAACCGATCCGTCATGCCTGCAATATAATCTGCGACGATGCGCGCCAAGGCCACCTTATTGGGGGCATCAGCCACATCTTTGCGCCACTGCTTAGGCAGCTCGTCAGTATTTTCCATGAAAAACGGGAACAAATCATCGACCATCTGTGTGACGACAACGCGCATTTCAACGACCCGAGGGGCGCGGTACATGCGCTCAAACAGGAACTTGCGAATGACTTTTAGATCAGCCCAAAGTGCAGGCGAAAATTGTACCATCATCCGGCCCGCATGACGGATATCATGCACCGACTGCGGGTGCAGTTGCGCCAAATTATGACGACTGACATTGATCACATCCTCGACTAAAACACCAAAGAACCGGCGCAGCGCCTCGTGGCGACGGCGGTAATAATTTAAATCAGGATACTTGGCATCCACGCGGGCAAAACAATCGCCCAAAAGCGGTAATTCAGCCAATTCATCCGTGCTAAATAGCTCGGCGCGCAACCCGTCATGCAGGTCGTGATTGTTGTAGGCAATGTCATCGGCCAAGGCCGCAGCCTGCGCCTCAGCGCTGGCGTGGGTGTGCAATTCCAGATCATGGCGATCGTTGTATGCGGTCAACGCCCAAGGGATGTCGCCCGTGACAGGACCATTGTGCTTAGCGATGCCTTCGAGGCATTCCCACGTCAGGTTCAGCCCGTCCCATTCCGCATAGTGACGTTCCAGATCGGTGACAATCCGCAACGCCTGCGCATTATGATCAAAGCCACCGTACGGCTGCATCAGGCGGTCAAGCGCCTCTTCGCCAGTATGGCCAAAGGGCGTGTGCCCCAGATCATGCGCCAACGCGATCGCCTCGGTCAGCTCGGCATTCAAACCAAGTGACGCCGCCACTGTGCGGGCGACTTGGGCCACCTCAATCGAATGTGTCAAACGGGTGCGAAAATAGTCGCCTTCATGCTCAATAAAAACTTGGGTCTTATGCTTGAGCCTGCGAAATGCGCTCGCGTGGATAATCCGGTCGCGGTCACGCTGAAACGGAGAGCGGAAAAAACTCTCTTCTTCGGGAAATAATCGGCCACGTATGTTATCGGGGTCCGTCGCGTAGGGGGCTGTCATTGGTCGTGCCCTTTTTGCCTGTCTTGTCGTCTTTGCCTTGCCAACCTATATTGCAAACAAATCAAACATGTAAGGCTGGCAAAATGCTGATGCTCCCCCCCACAGTGACCCCACGCGCATTCGAGCGACTGTCCGAGATCGGCGCAGCCGCACAAGGCAAGGCCCTGCGGGTTGCGGTTGAAGGCGGCGGCTGTTCTGGGTTTCAGTATGAAATCGATCTCGATGAGCAGAAAGACGATGATCTGGTTCTCGAAGGATCAGGTGAAAAGGTGTTGATCGATACCGTGTCCCTACCCTTTCTTGCGTCAGCCGTTATCGACTTTAGCGAAGAACTGATCGGTGCACGGTTCGTGATCAACAACCCCAATGCCAGCAGCTCCTGCGGCTGCGGCACATCGTTTTCAATGTAATTAAAGCGCCGCTGCAGTGCGAAACGACACCAAGCGGCGCGATTTTTCATCCCACAGATCAAGGCTGGCACACTTAAAGCTTTGCCAGATTGTCATACGGCTTTGCTCGACCAATTCTTCATGGTCACGCAAAACTTCTGGCAGTCGGTAAAACGGAATTCGCGAATACAGATGATGCACGTGGTGAATACCGATATTGCCAGTAAACCAACGCAATACCGAAGGCAGATCATAATGCGATGACCCGTGCAGGGCCGCATCGTGCAATTTCCAGTCTTCGGTCGTGTCCCATTCAGTCGTTTCAAACTGGTGCTGAACGTAGAACAACCAAACGCCAATAGACGCCGCGACAATTGTCGTCGGCAAGAACACCAAGAAAACAGCGCCCAAGCCCAAGAACCAATAAACCGTGAAAACGGCTGCTGCCGTCGCAAGGTTGGTCCCCATGGAGCTAATCCAATACTTTGATCCAGCATTCATCAGGCCAAACGGCAAGCGGTTCTGCAACAAAAACAAGTATGACGGGCCTAGCACAAACATCGTCACCGGATGGCGATATGCACGGTAGCGCAAGCGCCCCCAAAGGCCGCGGGCCTTAAATTCTTCGACTGTAAGGGTCATCACATCACCGATACCGCGATGATCAAGGTTGCCGTGATGGCCATGGTGCAGCGCATGTGTGCGCTTCCACACGTCATATGGCGTCAACGTCAAAACGCCCAAAGCGCGCCCGATCCAATCAGACAGCGTACGGTTCGCAAGGAACGACGCATGGCCGCAATCGTGCTGTATGATGAACAGACGTAGCAAAAACGCGCCGTTCAACGCGGAAATAGCAAATGCGCCGATATAGCTGTACGGCAATACAAAACATGCGGCCACCCAAAGTGCTAGGAACGGTAAAACCGTCACAGCCAATTCAAAGCTTGATCGCCAATTCGACGGGTCGCGATATTGCGCCAACGTCAAAACCCAATCACGAGCCGATGGCCGTGCTGCACTGTCAGTATCTTTCATAAAATCGCCTGCTGCTATTTTTGTTGATTACTTCGTTAGAGCATAGGGTGATTGACGCAAGTTTAAAATGCAAACACGGCGACTTGCGGCCTGCCGTTCAATCGGTCAAAACAACCCCAAACCAAGGAGGCGTCCATGAAAATTGCGACATTTAACATCAATGGCGTAAAAGCGCGGATTGACACGCTGACCACATGGCTGACCGAAAGCGCGCCCGATGTGGCGGTCTTGCAAGAGGTCAAATCCGTCGACGAAGGGTTCCCGCGTCAAATAATCGAAGACCTTGGCTATAACGTTGAAACCCACGGACAAAAGGGCTTCAACGGGGTCGCGATTCTGTCCAAACTACCTTTGGAAGACGTCACACGCGGCCTGCCCGGCGACGACACCGACGAGCAAGCCCGCTGGATTGAGGCCACTGTTATAGGCGACAAAGCGATCCGTATTTGTGGTCTTTATTTGCCCAATGGCAACCCAGCACCGGGGCCAAAATACGATTACAAATTGGCGTGGATGGATCGGCTTTACGCCCGCGCGTGCGACCTTATGTCTGCAGAAGAACCCGCGCTAATGTGCGGTGATTACAACATCATCCCACAACCAGAAGATGCGGCACGCCCAAGCGCGTGGGCCGACGATGCACTGTTTTTACCACAAAGTCGGGCCGCATTTCGCAAGATCGTGAACCTTGGTTTTACCGAAGCCTTCCGCGCCCGCCACGCAGGCCCCGCGCATTATTCGTTTTGGGACTACCAAGCAGGTGCATGGGACCGCAACGACGGCATCAGAATCGACCATTTTTTACTAACGCCGCAATGCGCCGACCTGCTCAATGACTGTTGGATAGAAAGCGACATTCGGGGCCGTGAAAAGCCGTCTGACCACGTCCCTGTTTGGGTTGATATATCTATCTAATCAACGGGTTACATCGTAATCATAAAGCCAGCCAAGGCGGTTAACAAAGGCACTGGGCGCGACAGCACCAAGCGTCTTTAAACCAGCAAACGCCACCGACCTCTTTAGCCCCGATAAGTGGTAATTCTTTGCATTGGCATTGGCCGCCGAAATTGCGCGAATAACGCGGTCACGACGCAATTGCTGATAGTGCCTGAACGCCGACTGCACCGATGAATGATCTGCACAACAACGTGCCAAAACGAAAGCATCTTCAATCGCCAAATTTGCCCCCTGAGCAAGAAACGGCAACGTTGGATGCGCCGCGTCGCCCAGCAGAACAACGTGGCCTTTTGACCAAACTGGGGCGACCGGATGACGGAACAACCCCCACAGGCTTGGGGTTTCGACTTGGGCCAAAATTGCTTGTAAATCTGAGGCGCAATCCAAGAACGCGGATCGCAGATTTATGGGGTCATCTATGTGATCCCATCCCTCGGCGGCCCAGTCAGTGCGCTCTTGCACAGCGACAACATTTAACAATCCACCTTTCAGCGGATAGGTCACAACATGACGCTTCGGGGCCATCCAAATGCGGGCGACGGCGGGGACATCAGGGGCCATAATCACACCACGCCAAGCAACTTGGCCGGTAAATTCCGCCTCTGGTCCGCCAAACAAATTGCGCGTCACAGAATGGATACCATCAGCGCCAACAACGATATCTGCATGCAAAGGACCAGCGTCCGTTTCAACCGTGCCATCTGCATTCACCCAACTGACCCGCTGGCCCAATAAGATGTGAACGCCAGCATTTTTTGCCGCTTCAGCCAAAACAGTTAACAGCGATGCCCGGTGAAAGAATCGGTAAGCAGGGGATTTGGTGGATAGATCAAAACACGTAACAGGCCGACCCGTTATGGCATCCATCGGCTGAACGCTCTGTGCGACGATACTTTGGGCAGCGCAATCTTCGGCCAAACCCAATGCATTTAGAACACGCGCGCCATTGGGGGTAATCTGAATGCCAGCGCCGACCTCTTTCAGTTCAGACGCCTGTTCCAAAACAAAAACCTCCGCCCCATTTCGGGCGAAGGCCAATGCAGCCGTGAGGCCACCAATACCTGCACCAACAATCGCAACTGTTTGGCGCGGTTTTGTCATATCAATCGTCGCGGTGGACTTTTTCACGGCGCTCGTGACGCTCTTGCGCCTCAAGGCTCATGGTCGCAATCGGACGGGCATCCAAGCGCTTTAGCGAAATAGGCTCGCCTGTCTTGGAGCAATACCCAAATTCGCCTTCGTCAATGCGGCGCAGCGCACCATCAATTTTGCTGACAAGCTTGCGCTGACGGTCACGTGTGCGCAATTCCAACGACCGGTCGGTTTCCTCGGAGGCACGATCAGCAACATCTGGAATGCTGCGGGTCTGATCCTTCATTCCGGCGACGGTATCGCGGCTGCCTTCAAGCAATTCACCACGCCAGTTCAACAGCTTACGGCGAAAATACTCGACATGCATGTCGTTCATAAATGGTTCTGTTTCAGCCGGACGGTAATCTTCTGGCAGGAAAGTTTCTGCTTTCATCTTCGTTCCCTTAAATGCTGGCGACATCAGTCATCACTCCTGAAACTGACGTCGTTTAACCCCTTATTTTGCGCCCGTTTACTCCCGATTTTACGGCATGTCACCCCCTGAAATTAGGCAATCAGCAACTGTTGATGATGCCCCATAACCCCATTAGGTTGCGGCGAACCGTTTTCAACGAAAGACACGCTATGCAGTTCCAAGGCACCGACACCTATATCGCAACCGATGATCTTAAGGTGGCCGTCAATGCCGCCGTCACGTTGGAACGGCCCCTGTTGGTCAAAGGGGAGCCTGGCACCGGCAAAACCGAATTGGCCCGTCAAGTCAGCGCGGCGCTCGGCCTGCCGATGATTGAATGGCACATCAAATCCACGACCAAAGCCCAACAGGGCCTTTATGAATACGATGCGGTCAGCCGCCTGCGCGATAGCCAATTGGGTGATGAAAAAGTCCACGATGTGGCCAATTACATCCGCAAGGGTAAGATGTGGCAGGCTTTTGGGGCTGAGGGCCGCGTTGTTTTGCTAATCGATGAAATCGACAAAGCCGACATCGAATTCCCAAATGATTTGCTACAAGAACTCGACCGGATGGAATTCCACGTCTATGAAACCGGCGAAACCGTGCGCGCAATCCACCGCCCCGTCGTTATCATCACGTCAAATAACGAAAAAGAGCTGCCAGACGCATTCCTACGTCGCTGCTTTTTCCACTACATCAACTTTCCGGACCAAGACACGATGCGCAAAATCGTGGCCGTGCATCATCCCGACATCAAAGACAATTTGCTGACGACCGCGCTCACGCAATTTTACGAAATTCGCGACAC
>ENA-ORXF01001815-ORXF01001815.1-marine-metagenome-genome-assembly--contig:-NODE-1815-length-13432-cov-4.980906_pt1 | contig 13432 bp, 17 predicted proteins | sample MGYA00237864_ERZ511476 | MGnify/ENA primary metagenome ERZ511476 (study PRJEB26306, sample SAMN06343908) | marine metagenome | isolation source: coastal waters | place: Atlantic Ocean: West Antarctic... | reverse complement strand
TCTTCGCGCGCTTATTAAAAAGAAACATAAGATGAATGTTCGTGAAAATGCACGTGCACTAAAACGTCTTAATATTGCTGCTGAAAATGCCAAAAAAAATCTTTCAGTCGCGTCTACAACCAGTATCGAAATAGATTCTCTTATGGATGGTGTAGATTATAATAATAATCTATCGAGAGCTAAATTTGAATCATTGGCTGATAAAGTATTTCAAAGAACATTGAAGCCACTCGAACAACTTCTTAAAGATGCAAAGATGGGTAAAAGTGATATTAATGAAATTGTATTGGTTGGTGGTACAACCCGTATTCCAAAAGTACAAGAACTTCTATCGGTGTATTTCAATGATAAACAGCTTAATAAATCACTAAATCCAGATGAAGCTGTTGCATATGGTGCTGCTGTTCAAGCATCTATTCTAACTGGACAGGGTAATAGCAAAACCAATGAATTGCTTCTCCTGGATGTAGCACCTCTTTCATTAGGTATTGAAACAGCAGGTGGTGTTATGACTAAGATTATTGAAAGAAATACTACTATTCCGACAAAAAAATCACAAGTATTTTCTACATATGCTGATAATCAACCCGGAGTTGATATTAAGATTTATGAAGGTGAGCGTGGATTTACAAAGGATAATAATCTTCTGGGTAGTTTTCATCTTGGAGAAATTCCACCAATGCCCCGAGGACAAGCGCAAATTGAAGTATCCTTTGATGTTGATGCAAACGGTATTATGAATATTACAGCAGAAGAAAAATCAACAAAGAAGACAAATAATATCACAATTACAAACGATAAAGGGCGTTTGTCAAAAGAGCAAATTGAAGAAATGATTAAAAAAGCCGAAGAATTTAAAGAAGAAGATAATAAGCAGAAAGAGCTCATTGAGGCGAAGAATGGTCTTGAAAACTATCTATATAATCTTAAAAACTCAATGACTAAAAATGAAAATTCACCACCGACCCTTGATGATGTTAAAGAAGAACTCGATCCAATTATTGAAGAAGGTCTAAAATGGCTTGAAGATACTGAAAGTGATGATGTAGATATCTATAAAAATAAGCAAAAGGAACTAGAAGAACTTGTAAATCCTCTAATGGAAAAACTATATAGTAGCCAGGGTCCACCTGATGGAATGCCAGGAGGAATGCCAGGAGGAATGCCAGGAGGAATGCCAGGAGGAATGCCAGGAGGAATGCCAGATGGAACAACACAACCTACAATTGATGAAGTTGATTAGTTTATCTTTTAATTGCCATAAAAAATATTAATGCGCTTATCGCCATTAATAATAAAGAAATACCCAAAATGCTAACTAATATTATATTATATATCCAATATATTTCACGTTTAATATCTTCGCTACATTCGCAATTAATTTCTTTTAATCTGTTAATAAATATTATAACAATAAATATATTAGCAAATCCAAATAATGATACAATATTTGCTAACGATTTATAGAAAATAAACAAATTATTATTATTTAAATCTATTATGCTATAATTAGATATATATAAATAAACATTTATTATTATCCCTATGCAAAAAATAGGTATTATAACATAAAGATAATACTTAATGTAGCTACGCATCCAGTGTTCACTACATGCGCAATTTATTTCGTCTAATTTATGTAACCAAGTTAATGCAGAGACATTTATTATTAATCCAATAATGCTACCAATAATCATACTAATTATAACTTTTTTTTTCATATTATTATCAGGATTTTTATTTACCGGAAAAACACTAGAAGTTATTTTATTGCTTGCAGGCATAAAATCTTCATATTTTTTTACAATATTTCTGGAAGTCTTCTTATTTTTATTAGAATTTTTTTTCGGCATCGTATCTATATTGTTATATTATTTTTATTATTATATAAATACATTATAATATATCATAATAAACTAATGCAGGGTTTAGAAAATATAGGAGCGACATGTGCTATAAATAGCTTAGTACAAATTATATGTCGCAATAATCATTTGCGTGAAACAATATTAAGTTATGATATGAAAGAAGATACTTTAACAAGTAATTTAAAAGAAATATTAGTATTAATGCATGAAAAAGATAAGTCACTAATACCAAGAAAATTTGTTAAAAAGGTATTTAAAACATTTGAAGGGACATTTAGATACGGAGAACAACTTGATATATATGAATTATGGATATATTTATCTGATGCTATTACAAATGAAATTAATGAAAATACTAAATATTATAGTAATATTAATGAAGATATGAATATTAGTGATAAATTAACAAATGGAGTAGTTATTAATAATGATACCGATTTTAATAAAATACTATTAAATAGCAATAAATTAAAAGAAAAGTTTGATTATTATAATGTTAAATTAAATAATAATAAAATATCTAAATGGCAATCATTAATACAGGGTTTTTACCTAAATATAATAAAATGTATGAAATGTAATAATACATTATATAATTTCGAATCATTTATCACTTTAAATCTTGATATAACTGATAAGAATTTATCGGTTGTTGATATGATAAAACAAATATACAAAGAAGAAATTAATTGTAATGATTGGGTATGTAGCAAATGCAATGAGAAAACAAAATATATAAAGCAAACCAAATTATGGAGTTTGCCCAAAGTTATATTTATAGTTATTAACAGATTTTCCGATATAGTCAGAAAAAACACAGAAACAATAAATATTAACGATATTTTACAATTTAATGAAGGATCGATATTAAGTTTACCTAATTGTAAAAAAACATATTATTTATCTTCAATCGCAATGCATATTGGTAATTTAAATAGTGGACATTACATGGCTGTATGTAATAATAATACAGAAAAATATTTATTATATAATGATATGGATATTAAAGAAATAAATAATTTTAAAAATAATAATAACGCGGCTTATATGATTATATATAGTGAATTATAAATTTTTATTAATTTTATTTGGTAATCCGTGACCAAATACTATCATATATATCAATATAACAGAAGCAATTAGAATACTTCTATTTTCAGCAACTTCTTCTTTTTGTTTTAATACAAAAATCATTAGCATATATAGTATCAATCCTATTATAACCGAATGCAAAACCATCTCAATACCTCTCTCCATTTTAGTTGATATTATACTATAATAAATAGATATAAAAAAAATTTAATATAATTATATATTAAAATGGAAAATACTAATAATACAATAGTATCGGTATCAATAGCTGATAATAAAATTGTTGTATTATACGATAATAACAATAACGAAACAATACCTTTAAACAGAGACTCTTATAAAAAAATGAGAGATGTATGGTTAAAAGAGCAACCACCATTTATATCTGATAAATATAAAAAACAAATGAATAATATAATACTTGCATCAATACAAAATAAAGAAAAATCAATATCAGAATTATCTGAGTTTTTTTCGCAAGAAAATGAAGTGGATATAATTAAATTCTTCAATTATATGCGTGTACGTGATTTAACAGAAGAAAAATCTAAATGGACAAAAAAAGTATAAAAATTAAATAGTATATATATATTAAACTAGGTATGAAAAAAATATTGCTATTAATATCATTTGTAAATATTGTGAATGCTTTTACAAGTATAAATATATACGGAACAGGATTATTTTTGCCTTATAGTATGGGAGTAATTGGATATATTAAAAATAATATAGAAATTGGTGATTATAAAATAACTGGAATATCTGGTGGAGCATGGTGTAGTTTATTATATACACAAGAAAAAGATTTATCAGACCATGATAAAATATGGAGTTATACTCTCGGAAATAATGTTACAACATTAAAAATACAAAGTGATATGAGAAAATTTCAAAAAAATGTTGAAACAAATCTCAAAGAGCGTTATAAAAATAAGGAACCAATAAACTTAGATAAAATATCAATAATATCTACAAAAATAGAAGATGTCTTATTTAAAATGAAGTCGGTAGAGATAAAAGATTTTACTGATATAAACGATACGATAGATTTTTGTTTATGTAGTTCTTATTTACCATATTTATCGGGGAAAACATTTTCTAAAAAATATAAAGGTCATCATTACATAGATGGTGATATTAAATACAATTATTGTAAAGATAATGAAGAAATTAATAAAATAATAATACATAGACAGATGTGGGATAGAAAATTTAAATCAGATAATTGTTTATATATTGATAAAGATAAATCACGCGAATTATTTAAACAAGGATGGGAAGATACTCATATGAATAAAGACAAAATTATTTCAAAAATAATTTATTAGCTTTATTAAATGATGTTTCAACACGTTCATCATAAACTTTTAATCTATCAACGCGTTTTCTCTCTTCTTTTTCTGACTTTAATTTTCTTAATTCTTGCATTCTCAATTCTTTTTCACTCATTTTTTTTTCAGCTTTATTATCACTATATGCTTTATATTCTTCAATAGTTTTAAATTGTTTATTACTTTTCATTAAAGAAGGGTCTACTAATCGCGTTCCATCATGAGCTCTCATATAATCAGTATATGATAAATTATTAGTTTTTTCCATACTACTTGTATAATCATCTGATTTTTTATTACCTAATTCTGTAAAGCTCAGAGATTTTGCTAACAATAATGGTTCGGGTTCCTTGTATTTTACTAATTGTTTATTGACGGGAACATTTTTATTAAACATTTTATTAAAACTTTCATTATCTATTTTGTCTTTTTTAATGATTTTTTTAATATCTATTTCTTCTCTTACTTTTGATGATTCATGCATTTTTTCTCCGTAACCAAAATCTATATCGTCATCATATACTTTACATTTATCAAAATTGCGATTGAATTTTGTTGAAAATATTTCATCTGGATTTTGTAATGATTCACTGGGATGTGGCATTGTTTCTGTAGTAATTTTATTAAAAAACTCACTTGATTGTTTTTTAAGATCATTATGATCAATATTGCTATAACGATCTTTATATTCGGTTGCAAGCTTTTTGAAGGAATATGTAATAATATTAAAAAGCTCTTTGTTTCCATTTGGCTTATCAGGGTGAGTATTAATTGCTAATTTTCTATAAGACTCTTTGAGTTCTTCCCATGTAAAATCTTTACTAACATTTAAAACTTCATAGTAGTTGAGCTTTTTCATATCTATACTTTTTAAATCAAAATTAGTGTCACTGCTATTAGTTATGATAGGTTCGTTAGTTGTAGTATCACTTTCTTTATTGATATTATTTAAATTTTTATGATATTGATGATAGGTATTTTGCCTTGATGATGTGTTTCCCATATCATTAAATATTCTTACTACATATATATTTAATAATTGGAAAATATAATACGCATATAAAAACATATTAGATAAAACTAATTAATAAATATGAATAATAACTTAATTATTGTCGGGTGCAATTTTATAGGATTATATGCAGCAATAAAATGTCTAGATAATGGCTATAATGTAACTATAATTGAAAAACACAATTCATTTAACGATAAAAAAAATAATTATAGAATTTTTAATAAGAATCACAATTTTTATATTAATTTATTAAATAAATTTTCAATAAATTATAAGAAATACATACTGAAATATAAAGAGGTAACTCATAAAATTATTTTAAATATCATTAATAAATCTAAGTTGATATCAAAAAAAATACTAAATAGTCAAAATTTTGTTAAGTTTTGTCGTTCTATATTATCAGTCCATGAATATAATATACTCAATAACAACATTGATGATTTTGAGTATATATATGATAATATATCAGCTATGTTTGCTATTACATTATTTATAAACGATATTAATAAAGATATTGAATATTATATTGTAACCGAAGATAAAAACATACTTGTAAATAAAATGCTAAATTATATAATATCACGCAATGGGTATATTATATATAATACTGAAATAATAGATATAATATATAAATCAAAAATATATATAGTATCAAAATATAAAACGCATATTTCAAATATATTGGTATTAACATTATCAAAAGATAACATTTTAAGATTTAAATTTTTAAATAAGGAACAAAAAAAAATATTAAATAATGTAACTAAATATAATATTGACGCAGAGACAATATTCAGTGATAATTTATTAGAAAATGAAAGTGATATCAAAGAACATTTATTAGATAATATACACGTTGTATGTCCTATTAGAAAACATAATATATATCTTTGGAATGTTGGAATAAACGATGTGGTTATTAAAGATAAAATTAAACAATTATTTAATCACGTCTATATATGTAGCGATTCTTATTCTAAAAATCCATTTTTTATCAATTATTCCTTGGAAACTTATGATGATGTGCATAATAAGATTACCAATAAGTTGAATAAAAATTGATATTTTATATAAATATAATATTAATATTAATGGAAAAAATATGATATTAAAAGGTTTATTATATCCGAATGTAAAAATTATTTACATATTTTCTTTAAACATAATGATTATATTTATAAATTATGGTTTGAATATTTGGATTATTATAATATTGATACTTATGATAAACTTATACCGGTTATTATACCAATATTTATTATTAATTTATTATTATGTTATATTATCATATTTCTTGTTAAAAGAGTAACTAATAATTCATATAAAAAGAAATATTATTCAAAATTCTTTTAGCCTGTACTACCAAATCCACCTTCTCCTCTTCTAGTAATATTTAAATTATCAACAGATAATTCTAAATTTGCATATACTTGTTTTTTAACAATTAATTGGCAACATTTCCAGGGTAATTTTAAAGGGTCATTGTTACCTAATCCATTAACCGGACATGTCAGAGCAACTAATAAATTACCGCGATAACTTTGATCAATAATACCAACACTATTTGATAAAGTATATCCTGATTTACTAATGGAACTTCTTGGTACAATTTCAACATAATATCCATTTGGAATATCTAATTTAATACATGTATCATATAACGTACAATTATTATTTAATACCTTGTGTTCTTTTATGATAGTCAAATCATATCCAACATCACTATATGAAGCTTTTGTAGGTAAAATTGCCATTTCATCTGTCTTATATACTTTAATTGTAGGCAAATTATCATTATCATTAAAATTATATATAGCGTGATTAATATACATACATTGATAATTATAAACTATACCAAGAAAGTCTAACATATCCGAATTTTTATATACAATTATATATCCAATATTTTGTTTAATAATTGTAAAAGGCACTTCATATAATTCCAAAAATAATTCATAATTTTTATTGTTATATATTGTAATTTGTAATGATGTCCCTACAATTTTAGAGAATTGTTCTAAATATGCTTTGATAATTTGATTTTTCAATTCAAAATCATTAAAAATATTAACGATATCTGTCAAATCTTGATCAATTAATAATTCTAATTTATCATATTTAATTCTTTTTAGAATATCATCTATTAATTTTTTTGAAGATATGCAAAGTTCAATATTATTATATTCATTTATATATACATCACCTAATTGTTTTAGTATATCAATAATAATATCAATATTACTAAAATATGGATAATTCATCATATCATAAGACTCGCATTTATTATAAAAATTATAATTTAAATATCCATTATCATATTTAATATCAGATATTTTTAAAATACATTTCAAATATTTACCATCATATTTATCTTTAAAATTAAATAATACAAGAGAAAATATATAAGCTTTTTCAACTGTATTAATTAATTCAAAATATTTATCATCAATCATTTTAACTAATATGACAGTGAAAAACTTTATATCATTATTAATTAATAATGGCAATCAATTATTATAAATATTATACAGTTGACAATACAGCACAAATATGTTATAAAGCTATTAGACGTAATATAAAAATTAAAAAAAGTGATTTTATTATAGAACCGAGTGCTGGTGATGGGTCTTTTATTAAATACATTAAAAAGTTATCTGACAATTATAGTTTTTACGATATAAAACCTGAACATAAAGAAATTATCAAGAAAAACTTTCTTAAACTTAAAAATACTAACAATAATCTACATATAATTGGGAATCCTCCATTCGGGAATAAATCTTCGACAGCTATTAAATTCATAAAACATTCAGCTAAACTAAATGCCAAAACAATTTCTTTTATATTACCAATAAGTTTTAATAAACCTAGTTTAAAAAAGGCTTTTCCATTTAATTATCATTTAAAGTTAAGTAAAAAATTACCAGAAAATTCTTATACTAATGAGAAAAAGGTAGTAGATATAAAAACCGTATTTCAAATTTGGGAAAAACGAGATTATAATAGAAAAAAGATTAAAAAAACTATACCAAATAAATGGTATAAATTTGTAAAAAAAACAGAATGCGACATAGCAATTAAACGTGTTGGATTTAGTACAGGAAAAACAAAGAAATGTGATAATAAAGATAATGTAAATACTAATTGGTTTATAAAAACAAATAATAAATCAAGTGAGTTAATTACAAAATTAAATAAAATTAAATATAATATAAAAAATAATGTAGGAGCATACAGTATATCCAAACAAGATATTATAAAAAAATACAATACAATCAATATGAAATAATTTTAGAATTATTTGAGGAATTATATTCAATCGATTTGGAATTTGTGCTTTTTGGATATAAATTTTGTGATTTATTAATATTGTTTTGTTTTTGACTATCAATCTCGGGAATAAATTTTGTAATATATTCAAGACCATCGTGATTATAAATATTTTGTTTTTCTGTGGTTTTTTCAAATTTATCTGGATTATCTTTCATAATATCGCGTCTTATTTCATTATATAATTTGATGGCAACTTCGTCAATTTTTTGAATAACTATTTTTTCCCGAGAGCTCCATCCAGAAGATATATCCTTTTTATGTATATATACAGCTATTAATGCAAGTGAATGTATAAGACCTGAGCGCGCAGCTTTATGTTTTTTTTTAAATTCATGATTATATAATAAATAAGTATTATCAATAGCGGATTCTTTATAAAGAATGCTATATACTCCCCATAAAAACCATACATTATCGTCATCAGTAGTATTAAATTTAGTTTCAAACTTAAATTTTTTTCTTAATATATATTCGGTAACAAGTCTTAAATTATTAGAGACATGTACTAATTTATCTTGGTCATCAACGGATATATCATCTGTTGATTTGATAGTTTTTATAAATATAGCTATTATTTTCAGCGCAGTCATGTAATTTTCATGATCATTTGGTGGTAATATACCTTCAAAACGCATAATACCACCGTGAGATAGTTTCATATCGTTATCATTTATTATATTGGATATTTTGCTTTTCAATATAGTAATAGACATACTTGTGCATTTAGCCACAGGATGTTTATTATATATATCGCAAATAATACATAATTTAGTTATTAAATTATAGATATCCTTAATTACAATTTTTTCATCTGTTATTATATCCTTTACTTGATTAATTACATCAATTAATTTGCTTATATGTGATAATGAAATAAATGTACCAATATAAGAACATACATCTATATAAACATTTTCTAAAAGTTCGGGCGTGTCGTGTAAAAAAACTAATTTAGTAGCTACTAAAAGACTATTTTGTATATCACCATTACAAATTGATATAAATAGTTCATTGTTCATAGTACATTTATATAATAGAATTATAAATATTAATATATATTAAACGAATATATCGCTATTTTTAATAATAAAATCGTGGTAATTATTAATTATTTTATAACATTTAACAATAGTAACCTCAGAAACATTACATGCCTTTGCAAATCTTTTTTTACTATATCCTAAACTTTTAACAGTAGAATAATAATATAATATTCCAGCTGCTGATGATGTTGGCGAGTTATCATTCATAATCTCATTATCTTCAATTAGTTTAACTAAATCTTTACATTTATTAATATCTGTAATAGACATACTAAGATTATTACCGTATTGTGATATAAAATCAATTGGCTCTGGGGATGATACATTTATTTGTAGTAAGGTTTGGAATCTTGAATTGCCTTTATTTAATGTAACATGTGAAATATTAAACATTGCGGCAATATCTTTGGAACTTTTTGGAACTTTATTCAATAAACAAGAATGATATATACATGATGCAATAAGTCCTTCCTTATTGTCACCTCTTGATATCTTTTTTTCAGAAGCTTTTTTATATAATACCTTTGCATTATCTATAACTTTTTGCGGTATACCGTTATTTATAGTATTTGCTGTCATTTTATCGAACACATTCCATAATGTCCTTTCGTCATATGGCATACTATTCCACATTTGGAACATACGTATTCTACGTATATCAATATTATCTTTATAACCACATCCTATCATAGAACCAATTGATGATTTTGGTAATAGATTATTTGTTGGCATTCCGCATCTCGAAGGGTCGCCATCTCTATTATCATCATTGCCATAAAATCGCCATTCAGCACCGCATTCAATTACATTTGAAACAATAGAACTACATTTAGTACATATAGTCATATTATCTTCTTTTATAAATTCTTCACATCCACATGAACATTTTATTAGATCATTATTATTTATACCATTATTAATATCTTCTTCTTTTTTTATTTCATCAAAAAGATTCCAAAGTTCTTCTTCATTCATTATTGAAAAATGGTATAAACAATATATATTAAACAATAATCAATTTTTAAATAATTTTAATTATATATAATAATGGCTAATATACCAAAAGATACTAAGTTGTATGAAAGTATTAAAAATAAAGTTTATAAACTAATAACAAAACATTCAGCGTATAGAAGTGGTATATTAGTTAAAGAATATAAGAAAGCTTATCTAAAAAAATATAAATCAAATGAAGCTTATTACGGGAAAAAAACAAATAAACAAGGATTGGCAAGATGGTTTAAGGAGGAATGGAAAAATCAACGCGGAGAGGTAGGATATAAAAAAACAAATGACGTATATAGACCTACAAAACGAGTGACACAGAAAACACCTTTAACATTTAATGAATTAACAAAATATGAATTAACAAAAGCTAAGAAAAATAAAGAAACAAATGGGCGTGTTTATAGGTTTAGAAATAAAAAATGATGCTGAATTTTATTTTTTTTATATTAATTATGGATAAAAGCCAATATTTTGATAAACTATCAAAACAAACAAAGCAGATAACAAGTAAAATAAAGAAACTCAAAAATGTATTACCCGAACTCAAATACTTTACAGAATTTCATATTGAAAATTGCAATAAAAACAATAATATATTATTATATCTTAAAAATAAATATCCTGTTGAAAATGTATATATCGGATATATAAAATGGCTATATAATGATTCAGTATTATATATATATTCAAGAAATGATTTTAGAATATATAAAATAATAAATGAGAACATTCATATAAAAAAATGATAAGCATGATATATATATATCAGATATATGATGATGAAATATTACATTTTAATAGTGTTTATTTATTTCCAAATAGTATATTCATATACAAATATACCTCTATTAAAAATGAAAAAAACTAAATTATCTTTGCTTAATGTTAATAAAATTAATTTTATGGATTGTAATAAAAAATTCATTTATAAAAATTATTTATTAAGTGTTAGAAAAGTTAAAAAAACAATACAATACAGAAGTTCTGTCGTAGATATTAATAATATTCTTGATAATATAATTGGTTCTATTAATGCAAATAATTCAATTAGCAATAACGAAGTCATTATTTATCTCAAAAATAATAATACATTAATTGATAACGAAGAATTTATCGCAAAAAAATTAATACTATCTAATATACATATTGATGTATCTAATATTAAACAAATTCATATATCTACTAATAATGAAACACTTATAGTAAATCTAGATAAAAATAATATTCAAACAAATGATATATCTAAATATGAGTTGGGTAAAATTGATGCTTTGTTAAATGTGGCATCTATTATATCTTCTATAATGAATAATTAATTATTGCGAATGTCTCGTATTTCTTGTCGAAGTTCCCTTACTTCTTGTCGTAGTACATTTAGTTCATTGCGAATATCATAACTAGCATTACGATTTTCATAGGGAATATATGGTCGTGAAGAATCACGAGGATTTCTACCAGAAGGGCGTTTGCGCGAAACCATTTTATTTTGATGTTCTTCGCGCTTCTTTTTAAAATCTTCTAGTTCTTCGGGTGTTACTTCATATTTAACAAGAAGCTCATTCTCCGAAAGAGATTCACCTTCACCCTCTACTTCTTTGCAAATATGTTGATACAGACGCGTTTGAATACTACGAGATGTGCGTTTAAGTTCCTCCGCAATATCTTCAAATGAAGATTTTTCTAAACGCATAGCAAGTAGTCTTTCTTCTTCACCATCTTCCCATCCAAATCCTGCTCGCGATGTTAGTTCGTTTTTGCGAAGTTCATCAAAGTTGGATCGTTTGTTGTATCGGGGTTGTTGCATTTTATTATTGTTTTTTTGTGACGTGCCTGTAAGCTATATATATAATGTGTGTTATTTTTATATCATTTTAATTTATATGTTTTATTATAAAAATTAGTAAATAATATAATCAAACTTGTATGATAACTAAATTCTAAGAATGCATATTTTTTTGGCACAATATTTTCATATAATATAACAATTACAGAATGCATAATGCATGTATAAAATTGTGCTATTTGTGACATTGTTACAATTTTTTTAAAAGGATTTTTATATCCAAATGATGTTACTAAATAATGAGAATACATTATTAAATGTACAAAACTGTTAATTAATGCACAATATGACGTTGTACCATTGCCGTGACCATTATTAATTAAATATGCCCAAATTAAACTAATCGTACTATGATGATATATGTGTAAAAAAGATAATTGTTCCTTATTTTTTCTCTTCAATATTATAAAATATGTATCTAAATAATCTAAGTATTTGGATAAATAATGTAGAAATGTAAAATATTTAATAGAATCTGTATATTGTGTGTTGATAGCAAATATATTTGGTATTGATATTATATAATAAGTACCATATATTATATAAGTATTCACTATAATCTGTACAGTATTATAACACATAAGAACCTTTTTAAAATCAAATTTTTTTTCTGTTTTTTTCATATAATTTAATAATAAGTATAAACTATATAAGTATCCAAGAGAACATCCTATGCTCAGATTAATTGAAGTTGTGTTTTCTATTGCTTTATCTAACATGTTTATATTACAATATAGTTGATATATTTATATATTTTGCGTAATTTACAAATATTTAAAAAAATAATTATATAATAAATAATGAATAATATTGGTGGGCAAAATATAAAAACCCACGAAGATATTGATAATAGTATATATATTGAAACATCACCTATGCGAATATCATTTGTTGTA
>ENA-ORXF01001814-ORXF01001814.1-marine-metagenome-genome-assembly--contig:-NODE-1814-length-13439-cov-9.452477_pt1 | contig 13439 bp, 8 predicted proteins | sample MGYA00237864_ERZ511476 | MGnify/ENA primary metagenome ERZ511476 (study PRJEB26306, sample SAMN06343908) | marine metagenome | isolation source: coastal waters | place: Atlantic Ocean: West Antarctic... | reverse complement strand
ATGATGTTCACAGCATTTGAACCAAAGTTGCAAAACAGGTTCCTAATGTTCATCGATGGTATCCCAGCATACCTTATAAAAAAAATATCAAGACCAAGTATTTCATTTAATGAAGTAGTTCTTGATCACATTAACGTGAAAAGAAAAATTAAAGGAAAAGCTAACTGGGAAAATATTACATGTGATCTTTATGATCCAGTAACACCATCGGGAGCACAAGCTGTAATGGAGTGGGTTCGTTTGTCACACGAGTCAGTTACAGGTAGAGATGGTTATTCTGATTTTTATAAAAAAGATATTAGAATTAATACATTAGGTCCTGTAGGAGATGTAGTTGAAGAATGGATTTTAAAAGGTGCTTATTGTCAAGCTGCAAATTTTGGCGATATGGATTGGACATCAGACACACCAGCAAACATTAATATGACTATAGTAATGGATTATGCCATCTTAAATTACTAAAAATTAATTTATATAAAAAAGAAAGCGCCTATTTTGGCGCTTTTTTATTTCCTTTATATATGTATATCTGAACATAAAATAGTTATTAATTAAAAAACGTTATGGAACAAATACCAAACACACCCCAAGTCCCCAAAGTTCAGGAAGAAACATACCAATATCCTACTGAAGATGTTACATTACCTTCAAAAGGTTTATTGTATCCTGATGGGCATCCTTTAAGATCGGGAGTCATAAAAATGAAATATATGACAGCTCGTGAAGAAGACATATTAACTAACCAAAACTATATAAAAAATGGTACAGTTATTAATAAATTGTTACAATCATTAATTGTAACACCAGTAAATTATAATGATTTACTAATTGGAGATAAAAATGCAATATTAATAGCAGCTCGTATTTTAGGTTATGGTAGTGATTATACATTTACTTACACTAACCCAAAAACAGGAGATTCAGAAGAAATTACTATTGATTTAACTGAATTAGATGATAAGGAGTTAGATGAAAATTTAATGATAGAAAAAAGAAATGAATTTGCTTTTACTCTTCCAACGTCTAAAGTAGAAATTACTTTTAAATTTTTAACTCATGGTGATGAAGAAAAAATCCAAAAAGAATTAAAAGGTCTTAAAAAGATTAATAAACAATCTTCTTCAGAATTAACTACAAGATTAAAACATACTTTATTATCAGTAGATAGTGATAGAGATATGAAAGCAATTAGAGAATTTGTAGATTATAAATTTTTAGCAAGAGATTCTAAAGCATTTAGAAATTATCTATCAGCAATTATGCCCGATATTGATATGTCAATTGACATCGATTTCGAAAACGGCGATACCATCGAGGATGTAAACATTCCCCTCGGTGTCTCGTTTTTTTGGCCTGACGCCTAAATACCGGAGTGTTATATTTACCGAAATTCACGATTTAGTGTACCATGGAGGTGGTGGGTTCATACACTCGGAAATATATAACATGCCAATTTGGTTAAGACGTTATCACATTGAAAAGATAAACGATTACCATAGAAAACAAGAAGAAGAACAAAATAAGACTACACAAAGAAATAAATCAACAAATAATAAAGTAGCAGGTCCAAATGTAAATCCTTCTTCAACATATAACTTTTAAGTAAAGGCATCATAGATGCCTTTATTTTTTTCATATTTATACGGGAACAACTATATAACATGCCTGAACAAGACGACGAAAAATCCTTAGACATTACTAATCAATTAGTAAATGCATATAAAGAAGCTAACGCTGAATTACTAGAAAGAGTTAGTATCATGAAAACGTCTTATGCTCAACAAGCAAGAGAAAATGAACTAGTCAAACAGGTAAGACAGGATATGTCTAAAGCTGTTGATAATAAAAGACTTTTAAGAGATTTAGTTCAAGAAGCAAATGAAGGTGATGTTATGTCTTTAGATATAGAAAAAGAAAGAGCAAAACTCCAAGACAAAATAAAACAATTATCAGCTGATCGTGCCTTAACAGAATCAGCAATGGCTAAAGCTAAAAAAGATGGTTTAAAAGAAGAAGTATCCCTATATAAAGATATAACTTCAGAAATAGATGAAGCATTATCTTCTATGAAAAAAATGGATGAAGCAGCAGGAGGTGTTCAAGATAAAACTTCTGAAATTGAAAAGAAAAGTGGAGCAAGTTTTTTTGAAGGAATAAGTGAATTAGTACCTGATAATATTAGTGGGGCTTTTGGAGGTATAAAAGATGCATTTCAAGAGGGGGCAAAAGAAGCTAAAAAAATATATAAAGAAGAACAAGATGCAGCACAAAAAATAGCTGATATTAAAGCCCAAACACAAGATAAAGCAAAAGCAGCTCAAGCAGAGTTAAATAAAATAGAAGAAGTTTCATTTAAAACTAAAAGTGGTAAAGATCAAACTAGATTTAGATTTAAAAAAGGAGAAGATCCTAATCCTGCTTTTAAGGGGGCTCAAGGTTTTGTAAAAGGAGATAAAGTAAAAGCATTACAAAAAGAAGCAAAAAATGTTAAAGAACCAACTTTATTAGAACGTCTTAAAGATAAAGCAACTGATTTAAAAGATAAAGCAAAATCAAAAGTAAGTGGAAAAGATAAAGCAACTGATTTAAAAGATAAAGCAAAATCAAAAGTAAGTGGAAAAGATTCACCAAAATTAAAACCTAAAGTAGGAGGAGCCGACACATCAAAAGTAGCCTCAAAAGCAGCAAAAGGAGCAAAAGGAGTAGCTGGTGGTTTTATGAAAGCTCTATCTGGAGGTATGTCAAAAATGATAAAAATGCTAGTAAGAGGTTTTTCAAAAGCTTTAGGCCCAATAGGACTACTCCTTGAAGTAGCAATGGCAGTAGGACAAGTAGATGAAGAAGTAACAGAGTTACAAAAAGGACTTACTTTATCTAGAGAAGAAGCCCTACAAACAAGAGATGCATTTTCTAACATGGCAGCATCATCTGGAGATGTATTTGTAACTACTGCTAAGCTAATAAAAGCAAATAATACACTAAACCAAGCATTAGGTACAGCTGTAGTATTTAGTGCAGAAATGCTTACAACATCTACACAGTTATTAGAAAAAATGAAAATGACTGGGGAGGCAGCAGCCGGCCTAGCAGGACAAACTATTGTAACAGGAGGATCGATGCGAGACAATTATGAGTCTGCATTATCAACTTCTTACGAAATGCAAAGACAATCAGGTGTTGCTGTTGATCTTAGACAAGTAATGGAAGCAGTAGGTAAAACTACAGGCCAATTAAGAGCACAATTAGGAGGAAGTACTGAAGAAATAGTAAAAGCTGTTACTCAAGCAAAAGTTCTAGGAATGGAATTAGGAGATGTAGCAAATGCAGGTAAACAATTATTAGATTTTGAATCATCTATAAGTAATGAATTAGAAGCTGAATTACTAACAGGTAAACAACTTAATTTAGAAAAAGCAAGAATGGCAGCCTTAACGGGAGATCAAGCTACTCTTGCAAAAGAATTAGCAGCTAATATGGGTAATTTTACGGAATTTAGTAAAATGAATACACTCCAACAAGATGCATTAGCCAAATCCATGGGTATGACATCTGACGGATTAGCTGATGTTTTAATGAAACAGGAAGTACAAGGCAAAACAGCTCGAGAATTAAGAGCAATGGGAAAAGATGAACTAGCAGCTACAATGGAAAAAACCACAGCTCAAGATAAGTTTAATGCCACTATGGATAAATTAAAAAGTCTAATAGCAGATATTGTTGCTCCTTTACTTCCTATATTAGATCTTCTTACTCCTGTAATGGATTTAATAGGAGAAGTTATAAAAGACTTAATGCCTGCCCTTAATGCTATAAAATTAATATTAACATTCGTTGTAGATGTTATAAAAAATGTAGTAGATGGAATAGATATTGCAATTAATAAACTAACATTTGGTTTCGCAGGAAAAGATAAAGAAATGACTGGTTTTGGTGCAACAGAGGCTAGTTTTGGCTCTATGATGGATTATGGTATGGGTGGTAATGATCTAGGATCAGGACCAGCAGGAGCAAAACCAGGATTAGCAGAGGGGGGAGTAGTAACTAAACCAACAGAAGTAATTGTAGGTGAAGGAGGAGAAGCAGAAGCTATAGTTCCTTTAAGTAAAGCAAATCAAATGGGATTTGGTGGAAACAATACAACAGTAACACAACCTGAATTTAATTATGATAGATTAGCACAAGCAATGGGCAATGTAAATCTTACAGCTACCACTAAATTTGATGACTTTGGTTCAAGAAGTCAATTAGCACAAACGGGAATAAAAAATAATCAAATAAAAAATCAAAGCAGTTTCGCTTAATTTATATTTATAACAAAACAAACAATTATGGGACTTAAAAATTTAAAATCATTATACGACTTAGTATCGGGGGAGGATCCAGTTGAAAATATGGATGGTCAACAGGGACCAACATTCCAACTACCAACTACAGATGCTTCACAAACACATATGGATTCACTACAACAGGTACCTGGACCTCCTTCAAATTCTCCTCACCAAGATTTAAATGGAGAACCAGATCCTAATTTTAATACATTAGGAGGTACAAGTAATTCTCCTTTTTCAAGTGCAACTGGAGATCATATGGTAGATTTACTTACACAAAATGCAGTAAGCACAAATACGGGACAAACTTATGATCCATCAATTACTCAGGATTTAGATGGAGCTCAAGGACCCCAATCACAACTCCCTACAGATATAGCATCCCAAAGACATATAGATTCATTAGAACAGGTACCTGGATTTGATAGTAATTCTCCATTCCAAGATTTAAACGGTGCACCTGGTCCTGATTTTGGAGACGAAGGAGGAACAGGTAAACAATTAAATGGTGTAGATTTACATGAAGCTCTATTAACAGAAAACTATCAATACTCTCATAATACTCCTGTAACTACAATAAATGGAGGTACTTATGATTTAGATGGAGGTTTACCAACAAATGGAGAATATTTAAATAATTTCCCATCATAATAAAACATGGCATTAAAAGCACTATTAACAAATCTAGAACAAGGTGTACAATCATACCCTAATAATAATACCCCCTCAACATCGGGGGGTTTTAATTATGGTAAATCATATTCTCCTATTTTTGAAGGTGTTTTTAGACAACGTAATTTTAAATTTGGTCAAGGCGCAGCTTATGATAGACCAGGACAAGGATTTAGTAGAGAACCCTTAATAGGTAGAAATATAGATATACCGGGTCCTAATGATTCTCCTAGTGGGGGAGGCTTTTTAGGTTTTATTGGTAGTCTAACAGATGGTTTTGTAAGAGGGGGTATAGTTAATGCTATATCAAGATCAGCTAAGGATGTTGCTCGTATTACTAAATTTTATTTAACATCAAGAGGTATAGGCTTTTTAGCTAAAAATGTTGCATTACAACTTTCTAATCCTAGAATACCTGTAGGAAGCACCACACTTTTTGGGTTAGAATTAGATAGAAATAGAACCTTTAATTTAGGATTAAACTTAATAGCACAAGCAGGAGTTAATTTTAGTGGTATTCATTTTGATAGAGGAGGAGTAACACCTATTTTTCCTGATGTAGATAAATATGAGAAATATTATGGTCTTGCTTATCCTGATGGAATAGATTTTGGTAAAAAGGATAGGAATAAAGGTATAACATTAGGAAATAGACTATTAACTTTATATGATACTTCTATATTAGGAAATGGAGAAGATGCTCCAGAAGATGAAAAAGGCAAATTAGGTAAATTTATAGCAAAAGCAGGAAATAAAATAAAAGAACTAACAGGACGAGGAGGAGAAGAACTATATGCATATAATGGGGGTCCAGGATCACTTTATGGTATAGGTAAAACAAGAATAATAAGAGCAACAAATACAAGAACAGAAGACTTAAATCCTGATTATGATTTTCATTTAATAGGTGAAAAAGACGAAAATGGTAATGTTCTTACAGGAGAAGCAGGTTATATACCTTCTAAATATAGAGGTGCGGATTCAGCTGTAGATATTTATGTTAATAGATTATTTGCAAACCCACCAAAATCTCAATATATAGGTATGCCTAAATCATTTCTTGATGCTTTTGGGAATAATGAATTTAATACAAATCCTTTTTCCCATGGTTTATATGCATCTACTATGTTTGCTAGATTTCCTGATGATTTAAGTGAAATAGCTAATTCTTTAGGAATTATGCTTTATAGTTCTATTCAAAAAATAGGAGTTACGGATCCTGATTCATCTAAAATTAGAGATTTTAGATCAAGAAAAAGAAATCAGGGTGTTTATAGAATACCTAGTACTAATTACCAAATGGATGCTATTGGGGGTAAAGCTAAATTTAATAGAGAATCTAGAGTAAATACAGGTAATCCTGGTCAGTTAAAACAAAAACATGGTTTTAATTATAATGTATATGATCGTAGAACAGTAGATAAGATTAATGCTTTAGACGTAATTAGAGTAAAAGATAATAATTTTACCGATCAAGTATTTAGAGATTTAATTAGATTTAGAATTGAAGCTATAGATGCAGACAAACCTACAGAATCAGATGTAATGGTATTTAGAGCATTTTTAGATGATTATTCAGATAATTTTAATGCTGATTGGAATGCTTTTACTTATAATGGTAGAGGAGAAGAATTATATACTTATAAAGGTTTTAAACGAGATGTAAGTTTTAATTTTAAAATAGCAGCTCAATCAAGACACGAAATGATGCCTTTATATAGAAAATTAAACTTTTTAGTATCACAAACAGCACCCGATTATAAAGGAACAAGAATGAGGGGTAATTTTGTTAAAGTTACTATTGGTTCTTTATTAGATAGAACACCAGGTATAATAAATAGTGTAAGTTTAAAATGGCAAAAAGACTATCCTTGGGAAATTAATATAGATGGTCCCGAACAAGGTAAAGATAAGGAAATGCAAGTATTACCCCATGTTTTAGATGTTAGTGTCAAATTTACTCCAGTACATAATTTTATACCTAAAAAATCTGTTACAGATTCTCCATTTATATTTAAACATGAAAGAAATGGTGTAATGAAAGAAGAAGAAAAATGGTATAAAAAAGGAGCAGCTCAAAGTTTAGAAGAAGCTTCTCCAGAAGGCCAAAGAAACGGTATGGGAGGTATTTTAATCCCAATAGATTCAGTCCCTGAAGAATCAGTAGCAGCTGATCAAAGAAGAAAAGCAGCAGAAAGAGAGGCTGAAACTAAAAAATTCGAAGAAGAACAAGCAGCAGAGAAAAAAGCAGCTGAAGATGCTAAAGCAGCTGAAGAAAGAAAAGCAAGAGAAGCTTTATATGTTGAAGATGATGAATTTGATGAAATAGAAATTGAAGAGGAAGACGATCCAGAACCTTTTGATACAGCAGCAATAGCTAACAATAATCAAGAATATAAAGATAAACAAGATAAGGCTAATGAACCAACAAAAATAGATCCTATTCCTATTAAAAAAATAGAAACTGGGGTTAGTACACCTCCTTATTTACAAAAAGCAATCCCCCCTAAATCCTAATAAACTATGACAAATAGATTATCACCATTAACAGTAAAAAGAAATTCTAGGGGAAGATATTATAGATATGTTAAGTATCCCGTGGTTCCCCTATCCTTTAATGATATATACGTTATAACTAAGGGAGAAGATAGACTAGACCTGTTAGCAGAACAGTTTTATGGTGATACAGAATTATGGTGGATAATAACTATGGCTAATTTAGGTAAAATAAAAAGAGATTCTTTTTTTATAAAAGGTGGTTTACAAATTAGAATCCCTCAAGATACCCAGTCTATAATTGATGAATATAAAAGAATTAATTCTTAAAAAATGTCTATATTTAAGGAAAGTTTTAAAGAGTTTGTTAGAAAACAAATTAAAATAAGAGAAGCAATAATTTCTCATGGTAATAAACAAGGAGAAGCACGTACAAATTCTCCTATAGTAGATTTATCTAATCTAGGTGGCCCTAAAGATCTACAACTCCCCTCACATGCATTTTATACTAATACAGTTAACAGACAATGTACTATTAGAATGTCTTCTGGAGTTGATTTAAAAGTAGGTAATGATTTAATTAAAAATAATTCTAATCCTTATGAAAGATTAGATGATTTAAAAGGTGAAGGTTTAGCTTTAAGATATGTGTTAGAAGGAGGTACAACTATGATAGATAAATCTGTAAAACAAACAGAAAAAGAAACATCTAGTGGAGGGTTAAAAGAAGTAAGTGAAACGGTATTTAGAGCAGCTCCACGTTCCGGATTTACAGGTGCAAGTAAAAATAGATTTGGCCAAGTATATGGTGACCCTTCAATTAGGGCAAATTCAGCAGATGGTTATGGAATAGTACCAATGCCTGGTATTATAGACGCAGACATAAAAACTAAATCAGCTTATGGTTCACTTAGAGAAGTTAAAGTAAATTTTGTTTGTCATAATATAAGACAACTTGAAATTTTAGAATTACTTTATATGAGACCGGGTTATCCTGTTTTAGTAGAGTGGGGTTGGACTCCTTTTATTGATAATAATGGTAAAAGAAGATCAGATTTTCCTTATATAGCAGAGTGGTGGGATCAAAAATCGTCAACTAATGTAATTCATAAAAAAATACTTGATAGAAAGGTAGAAACAGGAGGTAATTATGATGGTGTATTGGGGATGGTTAAAAACTTTAACTATAAAGCTAGGCCAGATGGGGGTTTTGATTGTACTACCGAATTAACAGGAATGGGTGAAGTATTACAAGGTTTAAAAGGTAGAGATGATGTATTAGGTGAAGATGGTAAATATGAAACTGCTTTAGAACAGTTTTATAAAACTCTAATGATTTACTCAGAACAAAAAGATGTTAATACTTATGATGAAGGTGAAGGTTTAATTTCTAATATTGGTACCTTTATAAACAAAACAGCTTCTTCAGTAACAGATTATCTAAATCCTGATGGATCAACATTAACACAAAAAGCTCGAGATTTAACCGATTTTTTAGATATAGATTGGATAAAAACTCATTCTAACGTTAATGAAAATATATATGGACCCTTTAAAAATTTAGATGATCAAGTTATAAGAGATTTAATATTGGAAAGTTTTATGTTAAGAAATGATAAAGCTTTAATTGTTGAAGAAGATCCTGAAGATGAAGATGAAGTAATAGCTAGTGTAAAATCTAAAAATACTTATATTAGATGGGATTTTTTATCACATGTATTAAATAGGGACATAATGGAAAGAACCCAAACAGGTGACGCTCCTCTTATATACATTAAAACAGATACTATAGTTAACGAAGATAAACCCATTATAAAAAACCAAGATAATACTACTTCTATAGCAGGTAAACATATAGAACCTTTAGCCTTTACTTCTAAAAGACTATCTCCAGAAATAATTAAAGTTTTTAAAAGACTTTATAATCTTGCATTATCTGAGGATAGAACAAATAAAGCTTTTGGAATTGGGAATGAACAATTTAATGAAGTATTTGGTGACATGGCAGAAGATATAAATGATAAACTTGATGATATAGAAGAACTAACAGAAAGTGGTGGAGATTTAGCAGATGTAGGTATTAAAACTTTTGAAGATTTAATTAGAGATGATTTTTTAGATATGTCTATAGACCCAACAGTATGTATGTTGCCCCACCAAATGAGATTTATAAAAGAAAAAAGTAATGATCCCAATGTCCAGGCATTTTTTAATAGACCCCAACCACAATTTTCTTATAATGGTATAGGAGATTCAAAAGATTTTAGCCAAACAACTAAATATAGTGAGGTTATAGATATGTGTAATTATGATCTTAATAAAAATTTAGAAGGTCTAGCTGAAAGACAAATTGGTCAGATATTTTTAAATGTTGAACATTTAGATAGGGTTTATAAATCAATGAGATACACTACAGATGATGAGGGGGATACAATGATACAAGATAGTTTTAATATGTTTGATTATATTAAAAAAATATTTGATGATGTAAATGCTTCTTGTGGGGGTCAACATAAATTTGAATTACAAACAGATAATGAAAGACCTAATATTGTTAGGGTTATAGATATTCAATTTCAACCCGAAAGTAAATTAGATTTAGAAGTTAAAGAGGGAAAAATAATAGAGTTAAATATTCAAAGTAATGATTCTATATTTAGAGACTATTCATACACTTCAACAGTACCTAGTAGTTTAATGGCTACAATTGGTGTAGTAGCTCAAAATCCTGATTCTATATCAACTTTAGAACAATCTACTTTCTCAGCTTTAAATAAAAACATAAGACAAAGATTTACTACTAAACAAGATAGAAGTGGATCAACTAGAATTAAAACAAAGGCTGAAAATCAAGATGAAGCAAAAAAAGAAGCTAAAGCTGCAGAATTAGCTCTTAAACAATCTCAAGCAGAATCAACAGCATTTGAACTTAGTTTAATGGATTCTTTTATTGCTTTTTGTAATTTAAAAGTATTTTATGCAAAATCTTTACAAGGAAAATATTCTGATATGGATAGTGATGGAAGACCAAAAGAAAGTAAAGAAATAGCTAGACAAAAACAAAATCTTGGAACTATTATTAGCCAAATAACTAAATTAGAAACTAAACATTTAGAAGATGGTACTTATGCTGATGGTGGTAAATTTAAAAAAGGAGAAGTAAAAAGAAAACCAGTAGAACAAGTCTCAGATATTATACCTTTAAAATTTAATGCTCAAATGGATGGTATAGGAGGAATTATAATTGGTAATGTATTTAAAATAAATCCCTCTAGATTACCCGCAGCCTATAGAAAAACAGAGGGAAGACAAATCTTATTTATAACAATGGCTGAAGATCAAAAAATAACATCAGGTCAAGATTGGACTACTACTATTTCAGGACAATTAACTATAATAGCATCTGATGTAAATGAACAAGCCACAGGAACTAAAATTAGAAAAGAAGGTACAGGTGGTGGTGGAGGAAGTGGAACAGCAGGAGCTGTAGTTAAATCAGAACCAGCTAAATATGAAAGTAATACTAAGGAAGAATCTAAAGTAGAAGCTAAATCACCAGAACAACAACAAATAGAACAACAAGATCAATGTCCTGAAGGACAATATTTTGATGAAGAACTTCAAGCTTGTGTATTAGAAGAAGCAATTGTAGAAGAAAAAGCACTTATTGGAAATACAGGATTAACACAAGAAGAAATAGATGCAGGTAAATTAGAAAAAACAAAAAGAGCAGTAAATGGTCCCCCACCTTATAATTACGCTTATTTACACCAATCAGCTAAAAATCCTCAAAATGGAGCTATAGTTGAAGAGTTTTATAAAAATAATAAAGAGGCTGTTGACTTTATAAATAGAAAGTTAGATGAAATGATTGATCTATATGAATCTAGATATCAACATAAATTTAACATAAGTGATTTCCCTGGATTAGATAATCAAAATGTAGGAGCAGCTTATAGTACTCTTGAATCATGGACTAATGCTCTTTATGAAGATTTCCCAGATTTAAGAACAGATCCACCAGCTAGAAATATTATAGAAATATATAGATCTGTTCCTATAGAACTTACAGCTTGGGGTGATTATAGAGAAGATCCTACAAAAGAAAATGGAAAAATATGGTCAGATTTAGCTGCGGCGGATGCAGGAGTAGAATTTAGTGATTCTGTATATGAATCATTAGAGTGGGATTTAGGTGGAGGTAGCTATGATGCATTAGAAGATTTAAAATTAGATATAGATGACTTTATAGAAGATTGGGAAGATGCTAATGGTACTTCTGCGGGGTTAGGTGAAAGAACTACTGATCTTTAAAAATAAATAAAATGGCAAAATATACTCCAAAATCAAAAATAAGTGTACAAGAAGCAGGTCCTGGTGAATTTATTGTTAAAAAAACCAGAAAACCTTATACTGGTTCCTACATTGAAACTAGTGGAAGAAAATATTATGCTGGAAGTAACCCTAAAAGACTAACTGTAAGACTAATTAGACCAAAATCAATACCTAATAATTTTGGCAAAAATAGAAACACAGCTAAATATAATGTTTTAAATAAAGTAACGTATACTCTTTTAAAAAAAACACAAAATATAGTAGCTATTAAAACTATACCCACAGAAGATGATTATAAAACAGGAAGATATACTAGATATTTTATAAAAAAAGTAAATGAGTTATATGGTTATTTTGAAGTTGATAAAAAAATACACAGTTCAATAAATAAAAAAGAACCAAAATATAATCATCCCCTATACGATGTAGGACAAATAGTTTGGTCATTATTAGGTAATGTTAAAAAAACTAATAAAGCACAAATATTTATCCAAAGAGAAAAATTCCCTAACTTAAATGTTTTATTTACTAAACTAGATGAATTTGCAAAAATAGAAGATAGAATAATTGAAAATCTTTTTACTAATGGAGAAGAATTATATTATAAAGATGGTAGAGAATATAAAGGAGGCTATCATATCCACCCAGGTAAAGGTCCTATGGTAGGATCTAAACATATACTAGAATTTCACGAAATATTATATTATGATGAATCTGAAAATACCCAACAAACAGGAGGAGATATTATCTTAGGTAAACCTGTTACTTCCCTATCTGAAATAGCCCCTGAGTATACTTCTTTATCTCCAACTTCTCCTTCTATACGTAGGGGATCTTCTGGTGGCGGAGGAGGTGGTTATTAGATAAATCTTTCGTACATTGATAGGGTATGTTTTACCTTATCGAAACAAAATATCAATTAAACCAACTAAAAGAGGAATTATCCTTAGATAGTTTACCTTACCTTGAATTCATTCAAGGCAATGATAATACTCACCCTGCGTTAGCAGAAGTTATAGCCATTTATCTTAATGTAAGTAAAGAAAGTTACATCATCCCTTTAAGTCATTTAGAATGTATAAATCAAGACAGGGATCTTATATTTAGTTTATTGAAAGATTTTGAGTTTTGTGTTTTAGATAAGAAAAGCAGCTTACATGCGGCCCCTCAACTATCGTATACGGATATACAACATACCATCTCTCCTCTAAACACACATACAACTCAAGCACACCGATGGTATTACCGAAAATTCCCACATACTAAGGTGAATAAAATGATACCTATTGGAAAGCACCTAGAACGCTGTGAAGCAAAATTACGCGCTATAATCGATTGTTCTCCCAATGAAACTAATGAGTATTATAATTCCATCCTGTTGCCTGTATTGTATGAGTTAGAGAAGAATACATTAAAATTCAATGATAAGTTTGACGACTATTTTAAACCCAAATGTAAAAAATTCTCCATAAAAGATAACCATATATACGGATGGTATAATCCATACACTACAACCGGAAGACCTGTAAACAACTTTAATGGAATAAATTTCGTGGCTCTAAAGCACGACAATGGCGAAAGAGACACATTTGAACCAGACAATGACTT
>ENA-ORXF01001813-ORXF01001813.1-marine-metagenome-genome-assembly--contig:-NODE-1813-length-13440-cov-8.327097_pt1 | contig 13440 bp, 10 predicted proteins | sample MGYA00237864_ERZ511476 | MGnify/ENA primary metagenome ERZ511476 (study PRJEB26306, sample SAMN06343908) | marine metagenome | isolation source: coastal waters | place: Atlantic Ocean: West Antarctic... | reverse complement strand
TTTTTCTCTATAATTTAATTCTTGTTCCCTTTCATAAAATTCATCGCATCTCTTTTCCCATTGATTCTTCATATTTTCGCATTCAGTATAATTTTGATAGCAAACAATAATATGAATTTTTGGTTTATAATCTTTGAGAAGAGTATGTCTCCAATTCCTTGAATTTTTTCTCGCTTTTTCCGGCTCACATATTTTCATGAACTCAATAATTTTATCAATATTCTGATTTACATATTCTTGATTGATTTCTTTACTCATTATTTATATTCATTATAGAATTATTTTTAAGTAAGTGTCATGATTTTAAACGCACCGGTAATGGTCCTGTGGGGTGTTTTTGATGAATGGGTCTATTACGCTAACAAGTCGTAAATACTCAATGTCATATATTTAAACGCTTTTCATAAAAAACATACTTTTGAAAAAGAAAATAAAAGATAAGAGTTCTCTATTAGGAATCTTGAAAATAATGAAATAGTTAGCAAAACGTTTAAATTCATGACATTTATGAACTTATGAAATGATAGATTTCTTTTAGCAATAATGAGTTGTATAATATTCATATGCTTCTTGAATTACTCTAAAAGCATCTGATGTATCTTCATCATTTTTATCAGGATGATTTTCTAAAATTCCTTTGCGATATGCCTTTTTCATATCTTCTTCGGATGCCGATTTCTTAAGCCTAAATACAGAAAAGGGATAATCTTCTGCATCTTCTGGATCAATCTCTTCATATGAGCATGGCATCTCTCGTTCGCCAAAATCTCCGAATGGGTCAAAATTCCTAAAGAATTCATTCCAATGTTCTTCATGTTGCTTTCGTTGTTCTTCTTCCCTTATGAATTTCATCCTCTTAAGTTCATCGGCATATTGTTGATAGAATTCGGGTAAGTGAGTATATTTTCCAGCAGTGGTCGGACATCCTTGATATGCGAGGCTTGGATGGTATTTCATTAAACAATAGAGATATTTAGAATTTATTTTTTAACCGCTTTTTGTTTTTTGCGATTAGTCGGTAGATCAAAAACATCAGATTCTTTGACTTCTTTATCTTTTTTGATTACCTTCTCGACATCAATCATTTTTGATAAAGGCATCGCTGTTACATGCGAAGCCTTACTCGTATCGATATTATCGGTTAATTTGATAACCTTAGATTGTTTCTTCTCAGGTTTGTTTGAGAGACGCTTTTTCTTGGGTTTGTTTTGATGAACCATTTTATAAATATAACTTTTAAATTTTTTTAATATTCATATTATAAATAATGAGTTTGATAATTACCTCTTCCTCTCAAGGTTCGGATGAAACTAATCAGATTGGTATCGCTAAACCTGAGCAATACAAAAATCATTTGATAAATTCTTTGATGATTGAACCTGATTCTGAAATTGCTGTTGAGAGTGTTAAGATTAATCGCCTTCCGATGCTTGATGCTGGTGCGGGTATAGTCGGTAATTTTTGGTTCGGCGAAAGATTAAGTTTGACTAAAAAATTAGAAGATTCTCTTTCCTACATAATTCCGACTGAAAATATAATTGGTAGGTCGGTTACTCCTGTTGATTTTGCAGATTTATATGTGAATACTCTGAAAGAAGCATATTCCCTTCATCCTGAAATAAATTCAAATTTCATTACTATGACTACTCAATATGATGGAGTAGGTGTTTTTACAGGATATCAATATTTAATCCCTCAGATAGGGACAGGAGCAGTCTCTCTCCTGCCTGCGGCTACTACGGAAGTAGGTGATCCGTTAAATACTAATGATGTCGGGGCAGCCGTGTCGGATGTTATGACATGGGATGGAGCAACATTAACTTCCAAATATGATGATCAAATGGGACAACTCTTACCGAGAGGGAGTGAAGCAGGTCCTATCGCTTTAAATGATGGTTTATTACAATATGCTAAACCGACATCTAATACATTCACTTTCGGATTATCAAGACCTTATTGTTTATCCGAGCAACACATTGAGACAGATGCGGCTGGTGGTGCTTCGGTTGAATTCAGATATCAAGGACCAGACCAAATTTTCAAAGGGGCTGATGGTGATGGTATCGGTCCAGAGCTGGATCAATTTTTTGATTACGCAATTGAAGTGCGTGACGATGATAAACTCAGAATTTATCATTCAGCCCCTACTCACAAATCAAATTATGATCCTTCGAAATCTCCTAATTATCCATATGAACAAAGGAACTCGCCAAATGGTGAATCAATTGTTATGAGTGAAATTGTATATTGGAACAATGCGGATGATAAATTTAATGCGTCTAATGCGTCTAATAGTTCTCATGTTGGTGCGGGACCTCTTACATGGAGTACGGCATCAGGTAATATAGCATTTGCTTGTGATGGAGAAAAGATGAAGATTTCTGTTTCAGGCACTACAATATCTTCAAATCAACTCGGAGCAAAGCAGGTGGGATTCAATGCTTCCTATAAGGGACAAATTCCAAAACCTATCGCTCAATCAGCATGGAAGATGTATCCCGCAGTCGGTTTATGGACGAAAGGTGATGTAGCAAAAATTGAGAAATATAATTGCCGAACTGAAGCAACTATCTTCAATAATCAACCAGAAAACTCATGGATGACTAAAACAACGACTGCGACCAGATTATCAGTTAATGGATCATCTGCTGATGGGGCAATATTTGGTTCTGATGCGAAACTTAGACCATCATGGAACAACGCCGATAACTGGGCTCATTCACTTGATTGCCGAGATTTGTTTAGACCTTTCAATAATGAAGTCGGATATGAGTCGGGCACAAAAGTTCATACTTATCAACCTATCACAGCAAAGGTAGTAAATGATTATGAAAATATTTTCATAACTGCTCGTAGCGAAAGATACATGGGGAGAGAAATTCAGCAATGGCAACCGAACAATGGATTTATTCTTGGATTTTTCCCTGTTGGATTTACTCCCTTGGCTGGTTCGATGACACAAAATGTCGGAGCATCATTTATATCTGCTCAGCGACCGAGTCTCTTGTCTCAGCATAGTTCATTTATCAGAGTTCCAACATTCAGTCATCAGACATTTAATTTCGGCACAGGCAATCCATCCAAGATTTTGTTTCAAGTCCCGAGATTTGATAATTCTGGTGTGGAAGTCGGAGCATTATATTTTCAGAATAATGATAAAACATATGTAGATTTAAATAATGCTACTGAATTACGTGTGACTGATTTGGATGTTCATATCGTAAGAAAGAATGAAACATTCGTAGAAGACCTTACAGGATCTACAGAAATTGTATTTCATGTTCGCAAGAAAAGATAATTAAATATCATTCTATCTTTTGTTTAGTTAATCTATCTTTTAATTTTTTTTTTGTTACTCATAATAAATGAATATTATGCCGAAAATCTCTATGCCTACGCCTCCCCCTGAACCTGAACCCGAACCAATCGTCAAAATCCACTCAGAAGTAGAAGATGATTTATCCGAGTTAGATGTCGAGGTTAAGGAAGAAGTAGTAGTAGAAGAAAAAGAAGAATCTGAAGATGAAGAAATATTTGATGATGCTCCGCCTAAAGTGTTGCCTCTTCAAACACCTGAATTTTCTGAACCAGTGAAGAAGGGTAAGCGTAAATATGAAAGGAAAGCACCCATGAGTGAAAAACAAAAGGAACATCTTGCAAAGATTAGAGTCATTGCTTCTGAGAAACGTGCTAAGGAAAGAACACGTAAGGCACAGGAAAAAGAAGATGCTCTTGTGCTTAAGGCTCAAAAAAAGATTGAAGAAAAGAATCGCAAGAAACAGGTGGATAATCAGGAGGCGGAATTACAGCGTAAGTCTCAAGAAGAAAATCATGCTCAGACGCAGGAAAAGGTCCAATCTAAGGCAACCCCCTTACAACAGAATTCTTTCACAAAAGATGATTTAGATAATGCTGTTTTATCTGCGATTACGTCATATGACCAACTCAGAAAGAAACAAAAAGCAGAAAAGAAAATTCAACAGAAAAAGGATGAAGAAGAAGCGAAGATGAAAAGAGTAATTCAGAATGCTATTGCTCCGCCACCAGTTGCTTCAGATCCATGGCGAAATCTATTTACTTAATTGAAATATTAAAATGTTATTCATAGTAAATATGGAGAACTCCGCCCCACCAAGCATTTTGCCAGTGAAGGACCCTCCGAAAGTAAAACCTCGTAAAATTGTTCATCCAAATCTGCCTGAGCTCCCTACGATAATGTGTTTAGTCATGCCGACCAAATCAGGAAAGAGCACTATTTTATCGAATCTTCTGTTAAGAGAAGATTTTTACAAAGGAGTGTTTGATAACGTGACCATCATGAGTAATACGATTGATCAGGATGTCACATCAAGATTCTTACGCAAAGCCTGTGATTGTTATACAGGATATGATGATAATGTTCTGGCGGGCATCATAGAACAACAGAAATCATTTGATGATGAAGAAAGACCCTTCGTTGGAATGATCTTCGATGATATTTTGGGAAGCGTGAAAAGGTCGTCTTATTTAAACCATCTTGTTACGCGTAGCCGTCATTATGGCGTAGGATTATTAGCGATATCCGTGCAGTCATTCAAGGCAGTCGGTCCGACCATCAGAAATAATTGTAATTCATTCATCTGTGGAAATTTACAGAACATGAGTGAATTAGATAAGATTAGTGATGAATACTCCGGAATGTTCGGCGGAGATAAAAAATTCAGACAAATTTATGCTGAAGCGACAAAAGAACGTTATGACTTTTTATTTTTAGATCTGCAAGAAAATCCTGCACGTGCATTCAGAAATTTCGAAACACAACTCGCTGATGGCGATAAATTATTGTTCGGTGGAGGAGCATCATTAGATATGCCTGATGAACAGGGGGTCGCCGATATTGAGACTATCCCTTCTTCTTCGGATCAACCCACCACGAAGTAATATTTTCATCATAAAAATACGGATTATCGGCACACAAATATATTCCTTTTTCTTCATTATGAATCAACATTAAATTGTGAATGGACGATTTAGGAACAATCTTCGCCAACATATGATGACCTGTCGTATAAAATACTAACCTCCCTTTCCATGTATCATATTGCTTAATTGCCTGTTTCTCAATAACTTTTTTTTCAACCTCTTTCATTATCTCAATAAATAATGGATTTTTAGCGACTGAGTACATTACAGCATTATATGGCTTCCTTTGATTATCATTAGACCAAGTAGTAAAGCATTCGTCAAAACCCATGAAGTAATCTAAATTTTGTGTAGGATAAACATCACAATCCACATACCATCCACCATGAGTATGAAGAATTAAATAACGAATGAAATCACATCTTTGAATATCAAATCTGAACTCTGACCAGAGACAAATATATTCAGGATATTTTTCAACAATCAATTCTTCGCAATCCTTTAAGTTCCACATTTTGTAATGATAATTATGTTCCTTACAGAATTTTTTTGTTCTTTCAACATTCTTTTTGAATACAGGTATTTCATGTAATTCTTTATCTTTGAATTTCCAAAATATTTGATGAATCATCATTCTTATTTTTAACAGACAAAATAAAATAAAATATTAAACATATCATAAACAAAATGAACGCTTTATACGGATATGATCAAGCGTCCTCAGAAGGAAGTGCGTTTAATGCAAGAACAATGGATTTTAATCGCGGTGTTTTAGCAAGTAATCAGGCGGTAACCGATAAATTTAATAGTAATGTGAAAGGACAGAAAGGGGCAGTAGCAGGTGATGTCACTAAGAAACGCGAAGATGAAGCATTTTATGGTTTTAGTGATGGTAAAGGGGCTCTCGGAACTGCTGTGGGTATCGGTGAAACTGGAGCCGCGATTTACAAAGATGGACTAACTGCTATTGGATCTAAGGCAGTAGGTGATCGTTTATCGACGATATCTAATACTGCTTCTCGTATTATCAGCGGTGATGTCCCGAAAGCAAATCCTTTATCCATGGTCCCCCGCAATGCGACACTCGGTATCGCTGATAGCACTCTATCCGCTGGTGAAGAGGCGGCTAACGCAGGGGGTAAAATTGAGAGTTCTGGTTTAGGAACTGCTATTATCAAGGCAGGATTAACTAAGGCTGCTTCTGTCGCTGGTAAAGATATAGGTGAAGCAAGTTTATCGGTAATCTCGGAAGGCGTTGGTAAATTGGGTGGAGAGTTCGGTGGATTATATGATATTGGAAAGGGTTTGGATGAGGTCGGTCAGGGTAAAAATTTCTTCAAAGGTGAATCAACTGGCGATAAATTTCAAGAAGCAGGTGCTGTAGCAGACCTCGTGGGAACTGCATTTCCCCCCTTAGAATTAGTCGGTGGAGCATTAGGACTTATTGGTGGAATATCTGATGCTATTGATGCTCTTAAAACAGATAAGGATAAAAGGAAAGCAGATGCGGCTACGATTCCCCCACCTAAATTACAATCTGTTAAGGTTTCGCCAACATTTCAGAGCATGGGTTTAGTCGCTTCGGCACCTGTATCAGCGAAACAATCTATTACTGGATCAAGTAGTTTTTGATTTTAATTAATTCTAATTTTTTTATTGTTCATATCATAACAAAAATATGAGCGGATTCTTTACTTCTTCTGATAAAATTAAAGTTGGTCAGACCTCGGTGGCGGTTCCGTCAGAGAATGGACTGGATTACAAGGCGGGTGGTCGTATTGACCTATTCATCCCCCCGACCAGTAAATTTATTGATTTATCGCAGACCAAACTTCAATTCAGCGTAAGTCTTACTGGTGTCGGAACTTCGGCTTCGGCGAATCTCATGCGCCTTCAGTTAGACGCGACTACAGGTGCACACTCATTAATTCGTTCTGTGAGGGTATTTTCTGGGCGAAAAACCGCATTATTGGAGGAGATAGAAGGCTATGATGTGCTAACTGCCCTACGCTTTGATTATGAAACAAATGAAAATTTTAAGAATAAGCGTGCTCTGACGTGTGGTTCGACGAGTTATGACCCAGCATGTCGTGGAACTGATGGAACTAACAAGACCCTACAGGCGAATGTTGTAAGCAATCCTTATTTTGAGAAATTTGGATCTCAGGCAGCCCCTAATCCAGTAGAAACTCTTTATGATGATGAACCTTTTGATGAAGTTAAGTGTGAATTACAATTAAATACGGGTCTATTCCGCAATGAGGCTGTGTTCCCAGCACTACTGACCGATGGTATTTTCCTTGAAATTCTCCTGCAGGATAAAAATCGTGTTTTCCGCTCTCTTGATAGCACTAATATTAATCGCTCGTGTCGCCTCAACCCGCAGTTTCATTCCTTCAATGGATCTGATAATGGTTCCCGCACCAATGGTTCTATCAAAGCCGGTGATAAACCGACTACATTCTTTTTTACTCGGGAAAATAATCAGACAAGTGTTCAGACATGTCCCTTTTTGATTGGGGAACGTATCAATCTGGCGACCTTAACGGATTCTACTGGGGCGGTCACCAAACAGATGTTAGGTGTTGATCCTGTAATAATTACAAGGATAGAGCAGATTGCAGGTGGGACAGGAACTCAGTTCGGCACGAGTAAAACAAAGATTACGACTACGGAAGCACTTGTCTCGGCGGCCGCGGGGCAAGGTATTAATTCGGGAGCATCCAGTACTTCATGGTTCTATTCGGTTCCCTTGGGTGAATCAACTGATATCACTACGGCTGCGGCTGACTACACGATATCAAATGTTGAGATGATTGTTGCTCAGATCCAAGTCCCTGATGGATACGAGCAATCCATGATTGGAATGATGAAAGAAGGTGGAACTATTAATTATGATTATCGTTCTTTCACTAACTACAGATATTCTCAGTTAAGTGGAGATAATTACGCGAATATTCGCCTACCGCTTATTGAGTCTCGCGCGACCAGTATCCTATGTATCCCTACGGATGCGGCTAATTATTCTATTGGCGAGATTTTATCTTCGTCGGGCACGTATAGATACAATGTTCCAGATACTATCGCTGAGAGGTCTTTTGCTGTTAATTCGTGTCGCCCTGCTATCACAGGCATCGCCGACCAACTTCAATCGTATCAGCTCATCTATGATGGCAAACTGAATCCGAGTCGCCGTGTTGATACTTCTAAGATTTCTGCTCGGAATAGTATCTCACAGCAGTGGCTTATCGAGGCGGAAAAAGCACTCGCGATGGCGGATATCGAACCTCTATCCTTCCTTCAATTCCAAGAGAATTTCTTCATCGGCAGAGCACTCTCGCTCGGAAAGAATGCTGTTTATGATGCTCGCGGTAAAGATTTCAATTTACAATTAGATTACTCTGTGGGAGGTCAGACCAAGGATAAACTCTGGCAGAACTTTGTCGCACATATTCGTCGTCTCGAGATCAAAAATGGTGGAGTCAGTGTAATGGTCTGAGAAAGATAGATTATCAATTTTATTAATTCTTATTAATTTTAATTTTTTTGTTGCTTATTTCATAAAACAAATATGACGAGCATGATGAATATTGATATCGTTCCTTCAAATGTTACGGCGAACTCTAAGGTCTCTTTCAAGGGGGGAAACCCTGTGATTCAATTCATAATTGGCGAGCAAGATCGCTTACTCATGGGTAACTCCCTACGATTTACTGGAAAATTCAGATGTCTTTTATCTTCTGGATCTTCTTCGGTTTCAAACACTGATTCCTTAGCGATGTCTGAGAAGTTAGGTGTTTATTCTACGATTGATACTCTGACTATTAAGTCGCAGAGAACAGGTCAGACAATCGAATCGATTCGTAATTACAATCGCTTCCTCGCAAGTTACCTTCCAGTCACCACGTCTAAGGAAGATAACATGGGACATATGTATGAATCGGCATTAATTATGCCGAATTATGCGGCTCAGCAAGCATCTGTTGTTCAGATTCCATCTTCGTCCAGCACTCAGAATCATTTCTGCATGAGTCTCCCTTGCGGTTTATTCAATGGTGGCGAACCGATCCCACTCATGGAAGAAGCAGTCGGGGGGCTGCTCGTCGAACTTCATCTCGCCCCAGATGCACAGGTTTTCCATAATTTCTCGGATAATAATAATGGTTCGCTTTCGGAAGCATTCTATGAATTCAGTGATATATCGTTAGCGGCTGAACTTATGGAACCGGATGGTCAGACCCTTCAGCAGTTAAAGAGTCGTAGTTCGGCAACCTATGAATACAATTCCATCTCATCGTATTATCAGACAATTAATTCAGGAAATGGTATTATTAATTTCCAGTTAGGATTAAGTCGTGTTCTCGGTATTTTCGCGAATATTGTCCCTGCTTCTCATATCAATAATATAGCATTTGATGGTCTCGCTACGCTGTATCCGACCAATAAAAACGGAACGGCTGCTCCTGTTAATGAATTATTCTTCACTCGCAACGGAACTAAGTTTCCACTTGATTTCAATATTACGACTATTCTTCAGGATGAAAATTCTTTTGAGGAAGATGTTGATCCGCCGTCTATTGATCCAGAGATTCTGTTTAATTACATGAATGCTATTGAGAGATTCGCCAATATTACTCGCACCTCGGTAAGACCGCAGACTACTCAGTATCTTGATACTGCTCGGTTTGATAAGGATACTGCCTTCGGAGGCTGTGGCTGGGGTCTTGGGGTCGCACTGGATACTGTGAGCGACCAAGGAGTAGATTACAGCCGGGTTAATTTCGGAATTAATATGAGTTTGATGCTTGATACCGATTCACCTCAGTCCATTTACATGTTCGCTCACAGCAAGAATACACTTGTTTTCGGACCTCAGGGTTTAAGTGTAATCTCTTGATTATTGTAAAATTTTTTTATTAATTTTATTTTTTTTAATTTCATTCATTATAAATAATGTCTGATGAAGTCCAAAGTTCCATGGTTGAAAGAGAGGCTGTCGCCCCTTCTGTTCCAGATTTACTACGAGTATCACCTATGGATACGACCACCTCTACCGATGTAGAGACTTCAATTACTGATCCTGTTGTCATTAATAATAATTTTTGCAGATTTGTTCTGTTGAATAAAGGTATTCTTCATTCTCATTCTAAGATCACCCTCGGTCTCAAAGCGGAAGCCGCATCCACTTTTTTCCCTCTGACTACTGGTGTCGCGTCTCTTATCCAGCGAGCATCTCTCAAGGTCGGTGGCAAGACTCTGCAAGAAATTGATGGATATGCTTACATGACTGCTTACAAAAATATGTTTATTTCAAATGAGCATCAATTGGAACGCGAGCAGGTTCAGTCTGCGAAGTGTATCGCCCATGAATTCAGATATTTTGATGACTCCGCCACGTTTGCTCTTTCCACTGGAACAACTTGTGATACTAAGGCGTTTGAATATGGTCTCGCTAACGGCAAGGAATATACGCGGGATGGAGCTCTTATTCCACGCCGACTCAATCATCATAATTATTGTAATCTTAAAAATGCTCCTCTTTTCCAGATTGCTCTATCGGATCTATTCCCTATGCTGAAACAGACTCAGTTGCCGCTCTATATGATGGAAGAGCAGGTATCTATTGAATTAACTTTCACAGGCGACCCTGATCTGAGATGCTCTAATGCTTCGGGTGGTCCGGACGTTGCTGGTCTCATCGATACGACTAATGTTCAGTTCGTGGCGGATTACATTTATTATCCGCAGGAGATGATGGACGCATACAGACGGGCGAACCCTGTTATCAATATTAATCATTTTGATTATCGTCATTCCAAGGTATCTGTCTCTGCTACATCTGCTTCGGGTAAAACTCTCATTCGTAATTTAGGTGGTGCTGGTCGCATTGTGACTAAGGTCATTACTGGAATTCAAACTGATAGTGATGCGGGTAGTATTACGAATCAGTATCATAGCATGGCTCCCGAAAGACATTATTCTTTCGGTCAAGCACCAGCCGCAACAAGTTTCAATGGTTCCCTTACTGTGAATGTTCGGTATAATGATAGATTTCTTTATCCGATTGATGTCGTAAATCCTGCTCGGCAATTCCATAACACCGCTCAGGCAGAGGGGATGGTTCCGTTTGTTACTCGTGAAGAATTCTCTGCAGAAGGAGTATCGGTGACTGATGATACATTTGAGGGTTACAAGCAGAATACTGGTGATGCTGGCGATGAAGATGGTATTGTTGGTCGCTTCAACTGGCTCGCATATCGTCTCAATCGTAATGAGCGGATTAACTCGAGAGGCATTGAATATTTTTATCGTTATGAGGGTCTCAATAACAGCACGACTTACACTCAGCGATCATGGTTGGAACTCGCGAAACTTACTACTCTTCGTGATGGATTTATCCAAACCGATTTACTCTAAATTAATTCTTTAATTACAAATAAAAAATCATTCATATCATAAATGAGTGCTCAGGGTTATGTTCAGACAATATTAGTTGATTGTAATAGGATATCATCAATTGAATATAATGCGAGTAAATTATCAAAAACAAATAATGCTCTCTATACGAATAAAATTTCAGACGGCATCACGCTGGATATCGGAGACAAGGTTTCCGTTGCATCAGCTCATATCGCTCAAAGAGGTGCTGGATCAAGTGTTATTGAATTCGGTGGCGAAGTATTAGGTCATACGAATATTTCATATTGTGAAACAATTAGTTCATCATATATCGGTTTCGGACCTGAATCAGCAGATAGTTCATCTTACGTCCAACAATCCCCTACTGGATACGCCTATGAAACATCATCAATAGTAACCGAACAAGTAGAAATGAAAGATAATGAAGCATCAATCGTCATAGATTATTACAAGAATGCTAATGGTGAAAATTATATCACTTTACCGAGGAATCATGGAAATTGGGGTGCTAATCAGGGTGCGGATGGTAGCAACGCTTCCATTAATATCACTGGATATCCCAGCAGTAGTAGCACATCTCCTCAGAATCAGTGGTGGCGTGTTCCCGATGGACATCCTGTAGGATGCCAATCATTAACAGGTAAAAATGTTCGTAATATATGTTTTGATGATTTTAGATTTCAGGTCGTTAAAAATTTCAAAGGGCAAGATAGCACGACATGTAAATTGAAAAACGATAATTCCAGATACACATTATTTAAGAAAACAGAAGTCGTGTGGAACTTTGATAAAGTCGGAACAACCACCCGAACAGATTACATTAGACCACCAAGTATCTCTGGGACCCAACCTGATCCAGCGATTCATGAATATATTAGATTTAAAGAAAAAAAAGTTATTTCAGTTGATGCTGGATATAATTCTCCATCAAATATCGCTTCAAATATTACAGATGAATTAGTAGAGACAGATAATCCAATCACAATAAATTTTGGTCTGCGAACCGCTTCAGGAACAGGTCTTAATGAATTTGGAACAGGACAAATTGTTAATTCTGTACTTCATAAATCTATTCCTTGTGCTAATTATTCAATATTTAATTCATCAACAAATTTACAATTCTTTAATGCTTGTGTGACCCAAGAAGGGTCTGCCGGATGGATCCAATATAATGAACAGGTCTTAGGTGTCGGTGCTTCATCTAAAGTAAATATTGATTCATCAAATTATTTGAGTTCATATGCTTATGTGGGGTTTAAGCGACCCGATTTTATAGAAGCAGGGCGAGCAACTGCAACTCATGCTGGATATCAAATTAAGAAGTTAGTCGCTTCAGCCTCTAAGACTTCTGCTGTTTATGAAACAGATATTCCTTGGAATGAAGAAAATCTTATTAAATTTAGTAAATTATTTGATACTCAAAAAGATCTTTATCCTGAATTATTAAATGGCGGTGTCGAGATTATACCGAATCAAGACTCAAATGTGGCGCAATCTCAAAAAAGAACAGAATATGCTTCATTCAATACAACATCATCATCTTTATCGGCATCATTCAGGGATGAAGCACGATTTCTTCATATCGGTTTAGCACAAAAAAATGCTTCCACATTGGGTAATGATAATTATAATTCATCTGGAACATTTAATACAATCACGCCAATCAACGTTTCTGATACTTCATCTACACCTTTATTCATTTATTTCAATAAAAATTGTTCGGATTTAACGGCGGATCAAACAATAGGCGATAGATATGATAATCTTGCTCATGGATACGCGAGGCAGTGGCCGAGTGTCGGAGGTGGTGATAAATTCATAGCATTCACAACAGAATTAATTGGTGGTGTAAATGGTTCTTATTTTGATTCGGGTATAGCAGCCGTAGCAAACACGATATCAGTAGGAACAAGAATAGGATATGATTATCATTTTAATGCTTATGGGAACGCGGCTATCATGCCTTCATCCGGATATTTCCCTCTCGGTTTTTATGGTCACCAAGGAGGTCAATCGGCATCACTAATCCGAAATACATATATCGGTGCTGATAATCCTTTATTTAATTTCAATAGTATTGAGAATCGCTTTGAGATATCAAATCTTCATACACCTGAA
>ENA-ORXF01001812-ORXF01001812.1-marine-metagenome-genome-assembly--contig:-NODE-1812-length-13442-cov-5.041227_pt1 | contig 13442 bp, 8 predicted proteins | sample MGYA00237864_ERZ511476 | MGnify/ENA primary metagenome ERZ511476 (study PRJEB26306, sample SAMN06343908) | marine metagenome | isolation source: coastal waters | place: Atlantic Ocean: West Antarctic... | reverse complement strand
TTTTAGAGCTTAATCCAAAAGTAATTCAAATTGCCAAACATTTTTTTAAATTACCAATATCAAAAAGGTTTAATATTCTTCAAGGCGATGGTATTCAATATATAAATGAAGTAGATAGAAAATACGACTTACTGATCTCAGATGCTTTTGAGGATTACGGCCTTCCAGATGAGTTTTGTAATATTTCATATTTTGAATCATGTAGAAATGTACTATCAAAAAAAGGTGTTTTTATGATCAATCTTTTTGGCTCTGATCCCAAGACTCCTCTGTATAGAGACCGTATTAGCTTAGTTTTTGAGCAGCAAGTTCTCTATGTGGAATCAAGTAAGCCAGGCAATGTTATTGTATTTGCTTTTAATGAAAAAAATGTTGAATACTCAATTGATATTTTAAGACAGAAAATAAAGTCTTTAGAAATAAATTATGACCTTGATTTAATGTTATATTTCAGCCGAATGATTAAAAATAATAAGCGAGGAACCTCAAAGAAAATTCGCTTTCATTAGGAAAACTAGATTGAAATCACAATATTTTGCATCATGTCCAAGAGGCTTGGAAGCTATTTTATCAGGCGAATTAACTGCTTTAGGAGCAGGAGATATTAAAGTTGTTGATGGTGGCGTTAAGTTTGAATCATCAACTGAGGTTATGTATAGAGCAAATCTTACTAGCCGCATTGCAACAAGAATTCTCTGTCGGGTTGCTAATGGTAATTATAAAACTGAAGATGATCTTTATAATGCAGCACTTAATGTGAAATGGGCAAATTTATTTGATGTATCTTATGGAATTAAAGTTAGTACCACGGGAGTTAAATGCCCACTAAAGAGTCTTGATTTTATGACTCTAAGGATTAAGGATGCAATTTGTGATCAGTTTAGAATCCAAGTTAATGCTCGACCAAATGTTGAGATTCGAGATCCGGATATTAGGATCCATCTTTATTTAGAAGCTGATTATTTTGATTTGTATATAGATACATCAGGCCAACCTCTTTATCAAAGGGGATTTAGAAAGTCTAGTGTCGAAGCCCCAATAAGAGAGAATCTAGCAGCAGGTATATTAGCTTTAAGTGGCTGGAAGCCAGGAGAGCCTTTGTTGGATCCAATGTGCGGCAGCGGAACATTTTTAATTGAAGCCGCAATGATTTCTTTAAATCAAGCTCCAGGCCTTAAAAGAAGGTTTGGCTTTGAGAATTGGAGTAATTTTGATTCTATTCGCTTCAAAAGTATAAAATCTGAATATCAATTAAATATCAAGCCTGTCGTGTTTTCTCATATTTATGGATCAGATGAGGATTTAAGAGCTATTCGTGTCACTAAAAGCAATCTTGAGGAGGCTGGGTTAAAAAGTGCGGTTGAGTTGAGCTGTAAAAGTTTTAACGATATTGTAGTGCCTACAAAAGAAGGGGTCTTAATTACCAATCCACCATATGGGGTTAGAATTGGCGAAGATGAAGATCTGGCCAAAGCTTACCCATTATGGGCTTCAACAATGAAGAAAAAACTTTCTGGGTGGCGCACCTATTTCTTAACTAGCGATTTAAGAATGCCAAAGTTAATGCGTCTTTCTCCAAGTAAAAAGACACCGCTATATAACGGTGCCTTAGATTGTAGATTGTTTGAAATTAAAATGGTTGCTGGTAGCAACAGAACTTAAATTATTTTAAAACGCTTAATGCCGCATCATAATTTGGCTCTTCAGTTATCTCTGGAGCTAATTCAGAATGAATAACTTTGTTTGATTCATCAAGAACCACCACAGCTCTAGTTGTAAGGCCTTGCAGTGAGCTATCCAATATTGCTACGCCGTAGTCTGTTGAGAATTTTTCAATATTTCTAAAAGCCGAGAGTGTTTCAACATTATTGGTCCCTTCAGCCCCACAAAACCTTTTTTGTGCAAATGGAAGGTCAGCTGATATACATAGAACAACTGTATTATCTAAGCTAGCTGCTTCGTCATTGAAACGCTTGACTGAAAGCGCACAAGTAGGCGTATCAATACTTGGGAATATGTTTAGAATTTTTCTTTTTGACCCAAAGCTAGCTAAATTAACATTCTCTCGTTTATCATTTGCTAAGCTAAAGTCTTTAGCAGCTTCTCCTATCGCAGGAAATTTTCCTCCAATACTTACCGGACCACCTTTAACAGTTACTTCACTCATACTTTTCTCCTTGTTTGTAAAATTTATATAAAATAAATTAGTATTTGTATCTATTCTAACAAAGCTTCTAAGGTAAAATAATTTTTATGCAGAAATTAGATAAATCCCATTATATCCACCTTCGTTGTCATAGTGAATTTTCAATTAAAGATGGCATAGTAAAAATTGGGGATTATGTAGATCGTGCCATCAATAAAAATATGCCAGCAATAGCTTTAACCGACTTAAGTAATTTATTTGGTGCAGTTAAGTTTTTTAAAAAAGCAGTACAAGAAGGCGTAAAACCTTTAATTGGTTGCGACCTTTGGCTTGAGAATGAAATTAAGAGAAATGAACCTTATCGTGTCCTAGCGCTTTGCCAGACTAAGGAAGGGTATGAAAATCTTTCTAAATTACTCTCAAAAGCTTATCTAGAAAATCAATATCGGGATCGTGTTGAGATAAAAAAATCTTGGTTGTTGAATGAATTTAATAAAGATTTAATAATTTTATCTGGGGCAACTTCTGGTGATATTGGTCAACTTATTCTGCAGCAAAAGATTGAGCAGGCACAAGAAGCACTAAATCAGTGGAAAATTTCTTTTGGAGATCGATTTTATATCGAATTACAACGGAATGGTGATGGCGATCTTAGAGTGCGACAAGAAAGATATATAAAACAAGCCCTTCATTTTGCGCTTGATAATCAGGTACCAGTGGTGGCTACTCATCCTATTCAGTTCATGAAAGAGGATGATTTTAGGGCACATGAATCAAAATCTTGTATATCTGAGGGGTTTGTTCTGGGCGACAAAAGAAGACCAAAATCATTTACTTCTGATCAATATTGTAAAGATGAAGTTGAGATGGTTGAATTATTTTCAGATATACCATCAGCATTAAAAAATTCAGTGTCTATTGCCTATCGATGTAATTTTAGTTTCAAATTGGGTGAGAATTATTTACCAAATTTTCCAATACCTGATAACACAACAATTGATGAGTACTTATTAAATGAGGCGAAAAATGGATTAAAAAAAAGACTGGAAGTTCTTTTTTTAGACGAAGTTATTCAAAAGCAAAAAAGAATTGAATATGAAGAACGTTTGAAGTTTGAAGTAGGAATAATAAATCAAATGGGCTATGCCGGATATTTTTTAATTGTTGCTGATTTTATTAATTGGTCTAGGGAAAATAAAATTCCAGTTGGTCCTGGAAGGGGATCTGGCGCAGGATCAGTTGTAGCATATAGCCTGGGAATTACCGATCTTGATCCCATAGAGTACAACCTTCTTTTTGAGAGATTTCTCAACCCAGATCGAGTTTCTATGCCTGATTTTGATATTGATTTTTGTATGGAAGGTAGGGATAAAGTTATTGGTTATGTGAAACAAAAGTACGGGTCTAATTCAGTTTCACAAATAGCTACTTTTGGAACAATGGCAGCAAGAGCGGCTATTGGAGATGTTGGAAGAGTGCTTCAGTTATCATTTCCTTTTATTCAAGAAATTGCAAAATTGATACCAAATGAAATAGGGATTACTTTAAAAGAGGCAATAGAGCAAGAGCCAAGAATCAAAGAAAGAATCGCCAAAGAGGAAGAGGTTAAAGAATTATTTGATTTAGCTATGCGACTTGAAGGATTAGTTCGAAATGTTAGCATGCATGCGGGAGGTGTTTTAATTGCACCTACTGAGATATCATCTTTCTCGCCTATTTACTGCCAACCTGGCGGAGAGGGGGTAATTAGTCAGTTTGATAAGTATGATGTTGAATCTGTCGGATTGGTGAAATTTGATTTTTTAGGATTACGAACTTTAACTATTATTGATATGGCTTTAAAAAATGCAAACCATATCCTTAATGAAAATAATCTTCCCCTTCTTGATTTAGATGAAATTTCCATTAATGACAAAGCCACATTTAGCCTCCTAAAAAATTCAAACACCACAGCTGTGTTTCAATTAGAATCAAGCGGTATGAAGGATATGCTAAAGCAAGCCAAACCAGACTGTTTTGAGGATATTATTGCATTAGTCGCTTTGTACAGACCTGGCCCTATGGATTTAATTCCAGAATTTTGCCGAAGGAAACTTGGGCAACAAAAAGTAACCTACCCTCATCCTTCAACAGAATCTATCTTAAAAGAAACTTATGGGATCGCTGTATACCAAGAACAAGTAATGCAAATTGCACAAGCAGTTGCAGGTTATAGCCTGGGTAGTGCAGATATTTTAAGACGAGCTATGGGTAAAAAAGATCAAGTGGAAATGGATGCCCAACGAGAAGATTTTGTAAGTGGAGCAATAAAAAATAATTTAAACAAAAATCAAGCTAATGAATTATTTGATTTATTGGAAAAATTTGCTGGCTATGGCTTTAATAAATCACATGCTGCAGCGTATGCAAAAATAGCTTATCAAACAGCATATCTAAAAGCTCACCATACCTCTTCTTTTTTGGCAGCTTCAATGTCGGCTGATATGAATAACACAGATAACATCCACCTTTTATTTGATGATTGTAAGATTAATAGTGTGGAATTATTGCCACCAGATATTAATAAAAGTATGTACAAATTTATTCCATTGAATAACAATCAAATTCTGTATGGACTTGGAGCAATTAAAGGCACAGGAGACTCATCAATTGATCTTATATTGCAAGAGCGAGAAAAAAGTGGGCATTTTAAGTCTCTTTTTGATTTTACTTTAAGGCTTGATCTTACAAAAGTAAATCGACGAGTGGTCGAATCATTAGTTCGCGCTGGGGCATTTGATAAAATTGAGGCCAATAGAGCTTCTTTACTGGCTAGTGTTAGTTTGGCTATTAAAATGGCAGAGCAAAGTAAAAATGAGGCTGGGCAAGAAGGATTATTCGGTGGTTCTGATGTTGAAGCAATACAATTAGTTGAAATGAATTTATGGGAAGAAAAAAATCAGCTATTGGAAGAAAAAGCAGCGTTAGGATTTTATTTTAGTGGGCATCTCTTTTCTTATTATAAAAAAATAATTAAAAGCTTTATCTCAACTAAGTTAATTGATCTCAAGCCTCGACAGGAGAGTTATTTGATTGCGGGTATTGTCTCATCAGTTAAATACAGGCAGTCCTCAAGGGGTAAAATTGCAATTATTACTATAGATGATGGAGAGGGAAGAATTGATGCTATTTTGGGAAATAACTTGCTAACCCAGTCGTATAATTTAATAAAAGATGACGAATTAATAATTATTGAAGGTCGCGTGAGTCTCGATGACTATAGTGGGAGCAATCGTTTAAGCGCCATTAAGGTTTATGATTTAATGACATTTCAAAGTTTAAAAGCAAGTTTATTGAAAATCTCGTTAAACAATCAAGCTGATGGATTTAAACTTAAAGAACTTCTTAAGCCTTTTTGTGAGTTAGATACTAGTCATAAAAAATGTAAAGTTAAAATTGACTACGAAAATACTGAAGGCAGGGTTGAATTAATTTTAGGTCCTGAATGGGAGGTCTCTCTTCATGAGGATTTAATTATAGGACTTTCAGAATCCTTTAATGATGATAATGTAAAAATCCTTTATAATTAACCCCCGAGTTTTAAGTCAAAAAATATGAAGTCAACTTACCTAGAATTTGAAAAATCGATTGAAAGTTTAGAAACTAAGATCATTAGTCTTAGAAAGGCAAATGATGAGCATCCATCATTGGATATAACAAGAGAGCTTAAACAGCTAGAAGAGAAGTCTGAAAAATCTTTGCATGAAATTTATGACAATTTGACAGCATGGCAAATTTCTCAAGTAGCAAGGCATCCTAATAGACCATATACGCTCGATTATATTTCTAACTTATTTAGTGATTTTTATGAATTACACGGCGATCGTACTTATTCTGATGACCCAGCAATAGTTGGAGGCTTGGCAAATTTCGAGGGGCAATCAGTTATGGTAATTGGGCATCAAAAAGGAAGAGACACAAAAGAAAGACAATACAGAAATTTTGGTATGCCACGCCCAGAAGGTTATCGAAAAGCCCTTAGACTTTTTAGGCTCGCAGAAAAGTTTTCTATCCCAATCATCACATTTATTGACACTCCAGGAGCATACCCAGGTATTGGCGCAGAAGAGCGAGGTCAGTCAGAAGCAATTGCAAGAAACTTATATGCTATGTCCGAACTAAAAACTCCAATTATTGGATTTGTGATCGGAGAAGGTGGGTCTGGTGGGGCTTTGGCATTAGGCGTTGTCGACTCTTTATCGATGCTTCAATATTCAACTTACTCAGTTATTTCTCCTGAAGGATGCGCTTCTATTCTCTGGAAAAAAGCAGAGGCAGCTGAGGTTGCTGCTGAGACTTTAGGTATTACTGCAAATGTTTTAAAAAAACTTGGTTTAACTGACCATATCATTCAAGAGCCATTGGGCGGTGCGCATCGAGATTTCAAAATAACTATGAATAATGTCAAATATGCTCTAAAAAAAGAGCTAAGTAAATTCAAAAAAGAACCGATTGATTCTCTCCTTAATAATAGATACATTCGACTTATGAACTTTGGGCAGACTTCAGAGAGTGAAAAATAAATCTGAAGTAATTCTGTCTGAGATTATTAATTCATTTAATAATTTTTTTAACAAATCCCCAAAAAATAAATTAGATTTTAGTATTGCACTTAGTGGCGGGATTGATTCTGTAGTTCTTCTTCATGCATTAAGCCAGCTTAAAGTAAAACTGAAATTACAATTAAGTGCAATTCATATTAATCATGATTTAAGTTCTAATGCAGATGATTGGCTTATTTTCTGTCATAACAAATGTAAGGAATTAGGCATACCAATTAAGTCTGAAAAAATTAATATAAAGCATGATATTTCTATGGGCATTGAAGCTGCAGCAAGGAAAGGTCGATACCAAGCTTTGGAGACTTATAGAAAAGGTATTTTAGTATTGGGGCATCATCAAAATGATCAAGCTGAAACATTACTTCTTCAACTCTTTAGGGGAAGTGGTTTGAATGGTTTGGCAGCTATGCCACTCTATGATCAAGAGAGATTTATTTGGAGACCATTACTAAAGATTAATAAGGAAATAATTGAAGGCTATGCAAAAGAGAATAGTTTAAATTTTATAAAAGATGAGAGTAATGATAATTTACAGTTCGATAGAAATTTTTTAAGAAAGAACGTTTTACCGTTAATTAAATCTAGGTACCCAGACATAATTAATACGATTAGTAGGTCTTCTGAAAATATTGCTGAAGGTTTAAATCTTCACAAAGCAATTGCTAAAGAAGATGCTAATATTTTCTTTTCCAAAAACAAAGAGCGTCTATCATTGACTATGATAAAAGTGTTGGAAAAAGAAAGAGTTGTAAACCTTATTCGTTGGTGGTTGGATGTTAATAAGAAAATGATGCCATCAAAAAAAACTATGAGTGAGTTATATAAACAAATTAAAAATGTTAAGAAAGATGCTCTTTTAAATATTGATATTTCAGAATCGATAAGTATTAAGGCGTACCGTGACGAACTTTTTTTAGTCGAAAAGGGAATTAAAATTGACCCATATGAGTTAATTTGGAGAGGTGAGGAACTAGTTGAGTTACCAGGTAACACTAAACTTATTTTTAAAAAATCATTGGGAGCAGGATTTTCTTTATCTAAGATTGGGTCAAAAACTTTAACTATTCAAAATAGGAATGGAGGAGAGAGTTTTAAGCCCAAAAATAATCAACCAACTAGAACGCTTAAATATTTATTACAAACTTCCAATATTCCACCATGGAAAAGACAGCTAATGCCTTTAATTTTTTCAGAAAATGATTTAGTTGCAGTTCCAAATTTTGGGGTACATTATAAATTTCAAGCTGAAGAAAATGAGAGCGGCTGGGAAATTGATTGGATTAATCATAATTAATAAAAAAATAGTACCTTACAATTTTAAAGTTTCATTGTTTACAGTAGAAAAAATATTTGATAAAATCTTTTTAAATTTCAACTAATAAATAATTATAATAAATACTAATAAATATATGAAAAATATAGCCTTATCCTTATTGCTACCTATCACTATATTTTTCTCTATGACTGCATCAGCAAAAGATGCAATTACAACTGGTACAATCGATGTTTACTCTACTTCACCATTGCCCTCAATTGGCTTACCTAAAAATATGGTGCCAGCAAATATTCAAACGATAAGCTCTGAAGAGTTAAATAAACAGTCAGGCGTAACTGTTGCTGACTTTATGGTTAATAATTTACAAGGAGTCACTGTTAATGAAATCGGAGGCAATCCTTTTCAGCTAGAGCTTAACTTTCGTGGATATAATGCTACTCCAATTTCTGGAAATCCACAGGGACTTTCCGTTTATATAGATGGTATTAGAGCAAATCAACCATTTAGTAATACTGTTTTATGGGATTTAGTTCCTAATTTTGCAATAGATAATATGCAAATGGTAGCTGGTTCTAACCCTGTTTATGGACTGAACACCCTCGGCGGTGCTATGTCTATGCAAACAAAAAGTGGTCAAAATTTTCAAGGGAAAAGTATTGATGTGTCTGCAGGATCGTGGGCAAGAAGTAGTAACTTAGTCGAGATAGGAGGTTTAGTTAGTGATAGCAATATGGATTATTACCTTGGTTACGAACATTTCAATGAAAATGGTTGGAGAAAGTTTTCACCTTCACATGTCAATCAGCTTTTTGGAAAGTTAGGTTTTGAATCCGAAATGTCTCGATTTGAACTCACATATACAGGAGCACATAATTTATTAATTGGAAATGGACTTACTCCAAAAGATCTTCTTGGGTCAGAGCGAGATGGTATCCACACACTAGAAGATGAAACTAAAAATGAATATAGCCAGTTAGCCTTAAATATGTCACATTTTTTCAATGAAGAAACAATGATGGCTGGTAATGTATATTATAAACGTTCTGATCAAGCTACTTTTAATGGAGATTTGAACGATGAGTTTTGTGACGAAGACACTCATGACGAAACAGAATGTACTGCGGCACAACAGGCATTGTCTCAATCTGATGCTGAGAATTTAAACGAAGGCGTTTTTAACCAAACCAATACTTTACAAGATGTCTTTGGGCTTAATCTTCAAACAACTTTTGATCAAGATTGGCTCGGCAGACGCAACCAATTGGTTGCAGGGGTGTCTGCTGAGTATTCACAAATAAAATTTAAACAAACTGGGCAGGAAGTTGCGACGTTAAGTTCTAATGGATTTTTTGCTGGGACTTTGGGGGATGTTGAGCAATCAAGTGGTCTTACTGGAAAAACTAAAACCTATGGTGCGTTTGTAACCAATACTCACTCGGTAAATAATCGGTTCAATATTAATACAGCTGTACGTTATAACCACGTCCAAGTAGACAACAGAGATACTTTTAACGGCCCTGATTCTTCAGCTAGCTTAACCGGCAAGCATCATTTTGAGCGTTTTAATCCTTCCTTAGGGATTACTTTTCAACCAAATGAGATTTTATCTACTTATGCTTCTTATAGTGAATCGAGTAGAGCCCCAACAAGTATAGAATTAGGATGCGCAAACCCAGACCAGCCTTGTAATCTACCAACACAAATGGCAGATGATCCACCACTTCACCAAGTGGTTGCAAAAACATTTGAGGGGGGAATAAGTGGAAGAGTTACTAAGGACACCAGTTGGAATATGTCTATTTATCACGCTACGAATAATAATGATATTTTATTTGTTTATGCTGACGCCTCAAATGGGATGGGCTACTTTACTAATGTTGAAGAAACAACTCGGAAAGGTTTAGATGTTGGAGTATCTACAAAATTTGATAAGCTTGCGTTGAGTATTAATTATGGCTTTGTGATGGCTCAGTATGGATCAAATTTTACATTAGTTAGCGAAGTGAATAGTTCTGCATCAAGCGACTCGATTCAAGTAAGCGATGGTGATTACCTTCCCAATATACCAAAGCATCATTTAAAAATAAGAGCAGATTATGAAATTAATCCAAGATGGAATTTAGGGGCAACCCTTACTGGCTTCACAGAATCTTATATGATGGGGAATGAAAATCAACAGCATGACTCGAGTGGAGGCTTACAAGGGGAAACCCCTGGTTATGCAATCATAAATTTAGATTCGCAATATAGTTTTCGTAAGGATTGGAATGTTCATGCTAAATTTATAAATATTTTTGATCAAGAATATACAACTGGTGGACGCCTAGCTGAAACAAGAGTCCAAACTGATAGATCTTTTGGTGACGAAAGAAATGTGGCTTCTCTAATACCAGGTGCTCCAAGAGCGGGTTGGATTGGTATAAGTAAATCGTTTTAATTATGAATATTTTAAAATATAAAATATTAGGTGGCCGAGTTTCAATATTAGCAATACTTTTTTTATCGCTAATGCCTCTCATTTCTCAAGCTTTCGAAAAAGACCAATCAAATAATTATCAAGTCATTTGCTCTTCTAATGGTTTAAAGTTAATTGAGACATCTGATGGAAACGGAACCAGCAATAAAAGCCAGTTTAATCTAAATCATTGTAGTTACTGTGCAGTTGCAAGTGATGATAAAGCCTTTACATCAAAAGAAGATAAATTTAAAAATATTTTAACTTTTTCTATCTACAATAAGACTATTTTTTCAACATCTAACAAGCAAAATATTCTTGAGAATAATCTTTCTCAAGCTCCACCATCAATCTAATTCATTAACTTTAATTTTGCTTAAGCAATTAAGTAAAAATTCTACAACAACATGAATAGGTTGAATAATTATCAATATCAATATTCGCTTTATAAAAAAAAGTATTTTTATACTTATTGTTATTTCATCTTTAGCGCAAGCACAAGAAGAAATTAAAATATTAGCAATCGATGTAATAGGTCGGGGCATAAACGAACAAAGCTACATTTCGGGCGACAATTTAACTGATCAGCTTATTAGATTTAATTCCATTAAATCTAATAATAGCGGATCTCTTCTCGATTATTTTACTGGAATTAATAGTGCAACGAATGGCGGAGGCTCAAGTATGCCTGTAATTCGTGGCTTAGCCGATGACCGTATCAAAATAAAAGTAGATGGTATGGATCTTATAGCTGCTTGTGCAAATCATATGAATTCACCCCTATCTTCAATTGATAGCTCAAATGTAGAAGAGATAAAAGTATTTGCAGGCTTAACACCTGTCAGCATGGGTGGAGATAGCATAGGGGGATCAATTTTAATTAACTCTGCTCAACCAGAATATGCAAAAAATGGTGAGAGGTTGGTAAGGAATAAATTATCTACATTCTATAGGTCAAATAATAAATCAAAGAGTTTAAATATCAATAGCATTATTGCATCGGAGGATTTTTCACTTAATTACAACGGAAGTTATATTTATGCTGAGAACTTTAAGGCAGGAAAACCTTTTAAAGAATCTGGTAACGCAGCATCAGACCGAGAATTTATTAGAGGGGATGAAGTAGGGTCTTCAGCATTCAAAGATAGCAATCATATGCTTACCCTAGGAGCTCGTAAAGAAGACGAATTGTTTAATTTGAAAATAGGCTACCAAAATACACCAGATCAGGGTTTTTCTAACCAACGAATGGATTCAACAAAAAATGAAGTTATTAAAATTAATATGGCATATGAAAATAATTACAATTGGGGAAAGTTGGAAGCTAGAGTTTTTAATGAAAAAACTCAACATTCTCACAACTTTGGACAAGATAAACAATTAGCCTATTCAATGAACGTTGAGGGGATGCCTATGAACGCTCAAGGGCATAATCTAGGTTTTAATATTAAGGCAGATATTCTATTCTCCCAAAAAGACTTAATTACAATAGGCTCTGAATTTCAGAGGTACCGTTTAGATGATTGGTGGACTGCGTCTGGCACAGGGCCAATGTTTCCTAATACATTTCAAAATATAAACAATGGTGAGCGAGACAGATTGGATTTTTATGCGGAATGGATGAAGGTGTGGGGATCCGATTTTAATTCCTCAGTTGGAGTCAGGTATGGTCAAGTTAGGAGTGATTCTGGAACTGTCCATGGATACAATGATAATAATTCAACTGGATCAACCACCCATAATCAACAAAATAATTCAACAGCATTCAACAGCTCAAATCGATCAAAAAATGATCATAATATTGATGTATCTTTCTTGGGAGAATACATCGCCAGTGAGGAGCAAAGTTATGAAATGGGCTATGCCATGAAAACAAGAAGCCCAAATTTGTATGAAAGATATACCTGGTCAACTTGGATGATGGCGGCAAATATGAATAACACGTACGGTGATGGAAATGGATATGTTGGCAATGTAAATTTAAAGCCAGAAACTGCTCATACAATAAGTGCTTCGTCGAGCTGGTATGATATTGAAAAAAAATATTGGTCATTTAAAGCTACACCATATTTTACTTATGTTGATGATTATATTGATGCAGTTTCCTGCAGTACGGTTGGAAAATCATGCATGTCAAGAAGTGATGGATTTTCAACGCTTAGCTTAGATAATCAAGCTGCAAGAGTCTATGGGTTTGACCTTTCTGGTTATAAGTCATTAACAAGTATTAAAGGTTATGGAGAAATCGTTTTAAAGGGTTCATTTAGTTTCAGTAGGGGCAAGAATACTGATGCTAACGATAGCCTCTACAGGGTAATGCCAGCTAATACGAAGTTAGCATTAGAGCAAAAATTTGGTAGCTGGAATAATCGATTTGAAGCTAGTATAGTTAAAAATAAAACAAATTTATCTAAAATAAGAAATGAATCAGAAACTCCAGGATATGGACTGATAAATGTGTTTTCAACATATAACTACAAAGATGCTGAATTAAGCTTTGGTATAACTAATCTGTTTGATAAATATTATATTGATCCTTTAGGTGGAAGCTATGTTGGACAAGGAGCAACAATGATGACTGGTGTAACAAATACTCAGGGAGTTCCTGGTATGGGACGATCATTTAATTTAGGACTAACTATTGATTTGTAATAACTAACAATTAGATCATTATGTATTGCTATAATACAAACAAATAACAAGAGATCCTAAAATGCAAATCGGTACTCCATTAAGCACTTCTGCTACAAGAATAATGCTCCTAGGAAGTGGCGAACTTGGGAAAGAGGTAATTATCTCACTTCAAAGATTAGGGGTCGAAGTAATTGCTGTAGATCGATATAAGGATGCACCTGGTCATCAAGTTGCTCATCGAGCGTACAGCATCGATATGACTAATGCGGAGGCCTTAGAATCTTTAATTGACCTAGAAAAGCCACATTATATAGTTCCAGAAATTGAAGC
>ENA-ORXF01001811-ORXF01001811.1-marine-metagenome-genome-assembly--contig:-NODE-1811-length-13450-cov-6.979137_pt1 | contig 13450 bp, 16 predicted proteins | sample MGYA00237864_ERZ511476 | MGnify/ENA primary metagenome ERZ511476 (study PRJEB26306, sample SAMN06343908) | marine metagenome | isolation source: coastal waters | place: Atlantic Ocean: West Antarctic... | reverse complement strand
ATCAATTTGACCACTCCAAGCCGGTGCAATGACTGAAAGTCCTGTCATTGTTGCTTCTAATAATGGTCTTCCAAATCCTTCTCCATGAGTTAATGAAATCATAGTGTTAATCTTTGGATGATTATAAAGATAATTAATTTCTACATCTGATAAATTACCATGCAATAAATATATATTAGGTAATTGTACATCTTTAGGAAACATACTTTTAACATGATTTATTTTAGTTAATATTTCTTCCTTATCTAATATAGAATAAGTTGCACCATTTGTTTTTAATATAAGAGCTGGTTGTTTCTCTTGATTAGCAAATGTTTCATAAAATAATTTTATCATTTTAGCTATATCTTTTCTGTCTTCACCGAATCCACCTTTAGTCCATTGACCAACAAATAAGAATGCAAACTTCTCTGATACCGTTTTGTTTAACATATCAAAGAAATCTGAATCTATTTCGTCATTAGTTAAAGGTTTATAAATGTCTTCATCGGCACCTTCAAATAAAACTTCAATTGGTTTTTCTAATTTTAGTTCACCAACTTTTTGTTGTTGACCATCTGTCAATTGTTGGACTTTATCATAAATGGTATTGACAAACCCAGCCTTTGAATGTTCTGATGGAACTATAACTAAATCCATTTTATTACATCCATCTATCCATTTCTGTGAAACTACATTTGTTTCAATACCAGCTGTTATACCAATATTAAATTTACCATAAGTTTCAAATTCATTTGGGATACGAATATCTACATAAATATCTGGTTGGTTATCTAATTTTGGCTCTGGTAAGATACAATCTAATAATTGTTTATCTCGTGTATTGTTTTTATCAAGTGCATTTCGTGGACAGTCACCCCAACGAACATCAAATACTTTAATATCATATTTATCGTGTTGTAAGAAAGACCATACTAAATCTCTAGCGTGTGCTCCATATCCACTTCTTGATGTTATAGGTGCACATATTAACATTAATTTTTTCATACTAAACAGCCTCCAATGTATATTTTTCTCTTGGTTTCCAATTTTCAAATGTAGTGTCTATTGCATCAATGAATGTTTCTGATAGATGTTTTGCTGTCATTCTTGCATCATTACCTAATACCCACTGTCGTCCAATCTCTCCATATTCTTCTCTTTTTTCAGGTCCTTCATTATACCATTCTAAAAGAGCATCACCGGCATCTTCATATTGACATCTATCATCAAAGATATATGGTGTCATTGGTGAACCACATAAAGATATGTTAGATGGAAATACAGGTTTAACCCATTCTCCATGTTCTTTATATTCACCTCTGTGATTAGAACCTAACTCAACATAATCTTCAGCAGTTAGATACTTACCATCTTTTTTGAATCCACATTGGTCTTGTAATCCACCTGTAACATTGACTACGATTGGTGTTCCGACAGTAAGTGCTTCAAGTGAACCTAATCCAAATCCTTCGTTTGAAGCCATGTTGATATAAACATCTGTTGAATTGTATAGGAAATTCATCTGTTCATCACTCATAGGTCCACCCAAATCATACGTAAATATCACTGGATAATCAGGTAAAAGTGTTTTACAAACAGTTCTCATATCAGTTCCGTTTTCATCACTTGGTGCAGAATGCCAAACAAATACACATTCTTTTCGTTGTTCAGGTGTAAGTTTATCCATCATATGTTTGTAAGCTAAAGCTACATCACCCGGATTCTTTCTTCTAATATTTCTATTTAGATATAAAATTTTAAATTTATATTTATCAAAATTATAATAATTTTCAAACTTCTTAAATTTTGTATCATCTTTATCTATTTTAAATAATCTTTTTTCTGTAATCCCATGGGGCGCGTATACAGTTTGCCACTCTTTATAACCGAACTTTGAAAGTATTCTTTTATTTATTCCATATGTCTGTTTTGATATTGATAACAATGTATCTGAACTACGATAAAAATTTGTGTTATATAATGGGTCAGGTAAATCATCCCAAATGTTGTAATATAGAATAGGAATATGTTGTCTAATTTCGTGTTCCATGTTATACATCCAAACCCAAAATCTTGGGTCTGTAAAATGTAAGATAGCATCTGGTTTTTCTATTTCCATTATTTCTCTTAATATGTCAGGATTTCCATAACCACTTATAGGATATATTTTAAGATAACCATCCTCTATACCAAACTCATTACGGACGGCCGCATTCATATCTACGACCTTACCTTCGTCTGGATGGTTCACCGCTCCACCTATCTGAACCCAATCATATTTAGATAATGTTCCCATTACAAATTCTTTGGCTTGTGTTGCTATTCCTGAGTGCATTCTTAAATCATCTGATAAAAGTAATATCTTTTTCTTTTTCATAACCATTGTCCTTTATTTAAAATTAAAAATTACTTCCACTCTCAATCAAGTGTTTATCTGTTTCTATCTGTTCTCTAAAAATTTCATCTTCAAGATACAGGTCGATTGATCTATTTGTTAATTTTTGTAGTGTCATTTTTGTATTTACTGTAGCTAATTTAAATCTACTATATAAATTCTCTAAAATCTTAACTGATGTAAGTTTGGTATTCTTCATAACCATTTCTCCGTTGTGTTTATATATTCATATATAAGTATATACAAAGTAGAGAAATCAATCAATTATTATTGTTTTTTTATTAAATTTTTCTGCGTATTTGATTGTTGATAGAGAACCTTTCGCGACAACTCCGTCTGGAATGAACGCTACTACATAATCAGACCTCTGTGCTATCTGTTTGTTCCTAACAAAGAAATATTTCATACTATAAGGTTTTCCATATACTGCTTCTGGTAGAACACAATATAAATTATGTACTTCGTGAAATGGTGGGTATTCTTCATATTGTAATCCAAGTTCAAGAGCGTATTTCTTAGCGTATTTATCAGCTCCGTCTTTACAACCACCACTTACTATTATTGTATCTGTACCATATGTATTTTTAAGTTTGAATATAAAGTCTTTTATCTTTTTCTTGTTCTCGTATAACCGACTTCCTACTAATCCTATTCTCACTTTGATTCTTTATTCATATGTTTTATTAGTTTGATGTAAGATGATATCCCATCTAAAATATCACCTTCTGATTTGTATCTCCATCTACTTTTATCACCATCACTTTGAATGAGATACCATGCCATATTAAACCTTTTGGTAATTTTTGTATGTACTTCAAATAACAGATGCTCATTTCTTTTTACAAAATCTTCACATTGTTTATCTGTTGTATTTTCGTTCCAGAATATTACACGGAATTGTTTACCCACCAACTTACGACAATATCTTATATTCTCCAAGACTTTTTGTTCAAAATCTTCAGTTAATATTACATCATCTAATTTCATTCTTAGTGAGTAATATTTTATATTCATCTAACCCCCACACTACAATGTTCAGTCTTATTGAACTCACACCATCTACAAGCTTTCTTACTTGGTGTCGGTGGTAATTCATTTGTAGTATGAGTACCATCATCATTAAAAGCTTCACCTACAAACTTTGAAAGTTTCTTGGCTACTTTGTTCATTGATACAGTTCCACTCGCGGGTGAGAACTTTTGAACTCGTTTCTGTGGGAAATCTACTTTCTCGTATAGTTTTCTTTTTACAATGAAGTACTCTACTTCAATCTTCTCTATTGGATGATTGTATTGTTTTGAATAGAATTGTTTGTATAATAGTAATTGTTGTGTTTTGTTTTCATCTTTCTTTTGCCACTTGTTCCAACCCATCGTAGATGTTTTAATGTCGTATATTTTGATTACATCTCTAATAGTATCCTTGATTACAATATCAAGATACCCAACCCACTTTAAGTTGTTCGGTAACTCCAATTCAACAGGAACTTCACATCCGATTAGTTCGTATCCCTTTTTACTGAAATGTTCACCACGATGTTTCTTAAAGAAATCAAGTATATCACATCCATCTTGAAAGAACTCTTTTAATTGTTCTTTAGTACAAGGGTCTTTACCATATGTTTCTTTGTCTTTGTTGAATATCTCAACCATCTTCTCTTGTAGTGAGCGTTCAAGGTCTAACATATCAGCTGTCTTCACCTTATCAAAATACATTACTTCAAGATACTTTTGTAACACTTCATGCATCGCTGTACCAAAAATTAAAAATATACTTGGTTCTGATACTCTTAATTTATCAATGTAATTAAGTTTCCATCGCTGTGGACAATCTGAAAACATTGAAAGTTGTGAATAACTAATTCTACCCATTTAAAATTCCTTTTTTATCATACTCTATAATATACGAACAAAATAGTATATAAGTCAAGTACTATTTTCCCCATTTTCCATTGTCTACAATTTGAGCTATTATACCATATACTGATAAGTCCTTGAATGCATCCATCACAGGTTCATTCTGTGCATCTCTGTTATTCTTAACGACAAGATTAATTAATCTTTGAACCTTATCGTTAATTCTAACTATAAGACCTATCTTACTCAATCGTTTTTCGTCATCAGTATCTAATGATGTACCCATGGCGATATTACTTGGGCCATAATCCATTTGTTTCTTACAAAATAAATTCCATTGTTCAAATTGTAATCGTTGAAACTCTTTCGCTGTTTCTGGATATGTTTTTTCTATGAAAGCTATTGCTGTCATCACCCCATTTTTATCTTCAATTTCATCATAATGTTCACCATCGTTTCCATTTTGACCTATGACATCCATCCGTGAGTATTGTTTATATTTACTCGAATCGTTTATTGTTTTACTCATTTACATACCTTCTTTATTTGTTTTTTATCTGTACCATACATTTCTAATATGGTTTTTAATTCTTCTTTATCTATTAATTCTAAATATTCCGTTACTTGTAATTTACTACATTTATAGTAATTACACAAGAGTTTTATTAGCCAATCTTCATATTTTTTTGATTTCTTACCTTTGATGTACTTATTAAATCTTTTACCTTTTGGTAAGATATCACAATACCACTTATAAACTTCTCTTGGTTTTAACTGACCGATTGAATACTTCTGAAAATAGTTTACTATCTCTATGAAATCTGTATCCATTGATAACCATCTGTTGATTATGAATGGGCTGAATTTCTTCTGTTCATCTTCCGTGAAGTCATTCCAATTTTTCTTGTGAACCAACAACTGGTTTATCCAATCTATAATCGTCATTTAGGTTTCTCCGACTTTGTGTAACCGTCTTTAAACCAACCACCACCTTTAAGTTCAAAACCACCACTACTTGTAAATTGTCGTTTCATCTCCACAATGTGAGTACCACAACTAGCGTTGATACATCTTTCACATACTGGTTCTGGTTCATTCATTTTCTGTAATACTTCTTTTTCTTTATTACACGATGGACATTTGAAAGTATATAACGGCATAGTTTCTAGTCCGTTGTTCTAAATTCTTCATTCACATGACCACACTTCTTACAGTCAAACACTTGAACTGGAACAATAGTTTCTTGACCTGTCGGTGATACTATCGCTGATAATTTTCTTAACATCAATGTTTGTTCAAATGTATCATTTTCACATTTTTCACAGACTATTTCATTTGTTTTTGTTATATCTATTTGTTGTTGTGGTTCTTGTGGCCCACCAAAATTACCTTTTAATGTTGACATTATTTGTCCTCCGTCATTGTTATATCTGTTATTGTTACATCTTTACTTTTCCAACCAGATTTATTTAAGATATTTTCATCTTCATAAGGTGGTTGATATAATGTTACTCTTATTATTTCATAAGTATGTTTATTTTCTACTCTAAATGTTTTCATTTAGTTATCCGTCACAATTGATAACACTTCATTTACACTCATAATAACTAAATCATCATCATACTCATGTAATTGTGCGTGTTTGTTATATAATACTGTATCACCTTCAGAAACTACAAGTGGGATAACTGTTCCCGTGGCAGAATACATACCTTCACTCGCGGCGACAACTTTACCTTCAAGTAATTTACCTTGGTCTACGGTATCTGGTAAAATTATACCGGATTCTGTTGTTTCTTCTTCATTTTTTTCATTTGGTCTTACAACGATTTTATCGTTTACTGGTTTTAACTTCATTTTATAATCCTCATTATTTTAATTAACGTGGACATAAAACATATTTCTTTATCCACTACATTTACATCGTTAAACTCACCCTCAGCGATTGCTAATATACACTCAGCTACCTTACCCTTTGAATAGTCATCTACTTCGTCATATAGTAATCTATACAACTCTGCGTAATCACTAACTGAATTATCTGCTATCAACTTTCGTATGTCGTTGAACTTTGAACCATCACCCAACATTTCTAATAACTGTATTTTATAGTTACTTTGAATTACTGAACTCACATCAATCTTTAACTCACCATTTACAACTTGTCGCTGTGCTGAATTAATAACTCTACGAATATCAGGATAACCAGCGTTTACAATTAAAGCCAAATCATCAAGTTTGAAATTAACATTTTCAGTTTCAAGAATACCCTTTAATTGTAGAGCCACTTCTTTTCTTGAAGGTGGAACAATCTTATATGGTTGACATCTTGATTGAATTGGGTCTATGATTCTCTCTACATAATTACAAGTGAGAATAAATCGACAATGTTTTGAGAATGTTTCCATAAGATTACGAAGAGCTGCTTGAGCGTTAGGTGTTAGGAAATCGGCTTCGTCAAGTATGACTACCTTTAATGACCTAAACCCAATAGACGAAGCAAAGTTCTTAATCTTTGTTCTAACATTATCTACATTGTTCTCATCAGAAGCGTTGATATATAGACAATCACAATCAATATTGTTTACGATGATTTTAGCGAGAGTAGTTTTACCTGTTCCCGCTACACCATACAACAATAGATGTGGAACATCTTCTGATTCAAGATAAATACTTACCTTACTCTTTAGATGTTCGTTACCTATATATGTGTTTAAGTCTGATGGTCTGTATCTCTCAACCCAAAGTGAATGATTTAATCCATCCATCCATCACCTCGTTTCCAATGTTTAAATCTACGTGATACCATGTCTGTAACTAACTCCCACAATGAATTGGCGAAATACACTCCGTTACCTTCAGATAACATCAATGTATATTTCCATTCTCTTGTGTCTTGTTTCATCTTAATCTACACCTTGTGTAGCTACGATATGATATGTAGAATCATAATCATCAACCTTAAAGTTGATACGAGCCAATCCTTCATTTGAAACTTCAAGTGTAGCTGAACTACATTCTTTATTAGCTACCAACACATCCTTGAACAAATTAGCGTTGAATGAAACTGGTTCACTCAAATCATTTGTTTCTGTTTCAACAGGAATATTCACACGATTTGTGTTTGTTGATGAATAACCAATAATTATTTCAAGATTATCACCAGTATTAATAACTGTGAAAGTTTCTGTTTCAGACAAAGCTGTCTTACCTTTAATAAAGGTATTGATAAACTTTGTATCAATCTTGATTTTAGTTCCAAAAGTAGGTAACCTTTTAAGTGAAGGTGTATCTGGAATAATTGATAAATCAGAGAGTGTATAGTCAAATGAAACTGAACCATTCTCCGCTTTCAATGAAACTGATCTGTCACCAAACTTTGTTACCTTCAATTTAACATCATCATCTAACACATTTAACAATTTCATTAATTGGTCTGTTGTGTATACACCGAGTTCAACATCTTCAAATGTAAAATTATCAACATTAACACTACCCATCAAGCTCTTATCTGGTGTTACAAAAGATGTAGATAACTTATTATCTTTTGATACCCATTTAACTTGATTTACATTTCCACCCAAATTATATTTTTGAATGAACTTATCTAACTTACTTTTCTGCATCTATTTCTCCTATGATTTAGACTGTTTTAATATATACATAATATACAACTTTTTTACTATATGAGTCAAGCTTTATTTCCAAAATTCTTTAGATTTATCTCTTGTCTTCTTTTCAATTTTTGTGGGTTCTAATCTTTCATCTGATATTTTAACAAACTCTGGATTCAATTCAATACCAACCCAATCTTTATCTTGTTTCATTGCTACTTCAGCTGTTGTACCAGAACCAAAGAAAGGGTCTAACACAATACCTGGTGTAAATTCATCATCATCTCTACCATCAGTATATCCTTTATCGTCATAACTAGCGTATCTCTGACCTTGTTCATACTTTCCATCATATCGTTCTGGTCTGTGATTTGGATTATCTTTTGGTAATTCGTGTCTTTCTAATGATGTCTTTTCCATAACTCGTTCTCTTGGTATACCAGTTTTCTTATCAACCCATTCTGGACAACCTGCATCTATTGGTGATTCAATCAGTTCAGGTGGATATACAGCAAAGTGAGCTCCCTTAAATGAAGCTACATTTACATTCCATACTGTTCTCTTGTTCCTACCATTTGGATTAACAAATCTTTCACCCATCTTATCCAACCCTTGAACATTCACAGCTTTCATATCATGATCCGTTTGGTCTAACCCATATTGAGCTCTTTTAAGACTAACCTCTTTTACTGGTTCTAATTGTTGTTTGAAATAATATTTTGGATTCTTTGTGAAAAAGAACATCTTCTCAAAATCAACTGTATATCTGTCTTTAACTGACGCGGGCATACAACTTGGTTTATGCCATATGATTTCATTTCTTAATATCCAACCTCTATCAGTCATCTCAATAGCGAATCTACTTGGTATTTGAGCTAATGATTTTGCTTTGTAAGTTGAACTATAATTTTTCTTATGTTTAAAGTTATACTGATACTTCGTTGATTGTATACCTGTTTTTCCAACTTGGTCTTGTTGACTTGGGTTTCTAACATAACTATCTCCTAAATTCACCCAACAACTTCCGTGTGGCCGTAACACTCTTTTTACTTCATCAAATATATCACACAGGTTATTTATAAATTTTTCTGGTGTTGATTCTAATCCTAATTGTTCATCCATTTCATAATCACGAAGTCCCCAATATGGTGGAGATGTAACACACATATCTAATGATTCATCTGGGAATGTTTTTAAGACATCAAGTGAATTACCTTCATATACTTTATTTGTTTCTAACTTTTTCATTTTCTTACCCATTAAAAGAACCTCTCTAATGTATTTTCTTTATCTATTAATACCCAATCCATACTACCATAAAACATATCTATCTTCTTTTGTAGAGCTTTATCAAACAACTTATCTCTATCTACATGTTCTTCAATATATTCCATAATCTGTGGTGGGTCATCGTAACCTTTGAACGCTATTTGTTTTATCTGTAATGGATTGTTTGGTTTCAAATATACCCATTTAATCTTTTCACTATTGTTAATCTTTTCACAATCAGTCAAGTTATAATATTTAAGTAAGTCATTATAAATCCACGCAGCTTTCACATGAACTGGTGTACCTTTAACCATCTGTGTAAAGATACCTTGACCAGTATGTATTTTACCTCGACCACCTTTATTTACAAACTTACTTAACTTCTTAACACCAGTTGGTAGAGCTATATCTTCAATTGGTAATGTCTTTATCTCTTTTTTGAAATCCATAATTTTTTCATCAATGGATTCCTTTTCAACATTACCCAAAATATCTTGGAGAACACCCGTCATAAGTTTTCTCATAGCTGGTGGGAATGAACTACGAACAATATCTAAACCTTTAACATCAAGTCTATCACAAACTACACCCGCATCATTAATAATCCATTGTCCATATCGTTTCTTTGTAACCCAAAAAGCTGCCTTTGCTATACACTCCTGTTTAATATCAAATCTATGTTCATCTATGTTTAGAAATCGTTTAGCGAATAGATTGTAAGATTGATTGATATAATCTTGAACAACTCCAGCAGTATCTAATATCTTCTCTGTCATAAATTTATCATCTGACAGGTCAGCGTTTGGATATTCTTTTTTAACCAATGGAACAGCTGAATAGAATACTGAATCTGTATCTGTGTAGATACAATAATCTTCCTTATCACCAAGTTTCTTATTGTAGTAACTATTAGCTATCTTCTCTGTGAATTTAATTAGTTCTTGACCAGTAACTGTTGTCGCTTCTGCGTTATCAATATCATAGAACCTAAATACAGGTAATCCCAACACACCATATAATGAATTTAAGATAATCTTTTGAACATGTTGTCTTCTCTTAAAATAACCATATTGTACATCATCTCCTTCATCACCATATTTTTTCATCAACCTTTTGTATTCAACTCGTTCATCAAACCATTTAGAAAGTATAGAAGGAATCAAACCTCTTTTATCATTACGATACAGAATACCATTTGAAGATATAGATACTTTGTTGGACTTGAACATACTAGCTAATTCTTCATTATTCATATGTCCTTGTTCTTTACCCTGTTTTTCGAGTGAATAGGTTTTCTGTGTTCCTTTTATAAATTCTTTAGCGTTCCACCCATTGATTTTACCTATCTTCATTTCAGGTGATATGTTCAACGACATAATAATAGATGGATACATTGATGTTAAATCCAAATCATATACCCATTCGTGTCTACCAGGTACAGGGTCTTTAACATAAGCACCGATGAACTTATCATCCACACCACGATTCATTTTCTCTCTCGCGTCAAGTGCTTTGTTAGGAGCGACAACTCCAATATTTTTAAGATAAACAAGGATAGCACCTTCAAGATAACGAGATGAGTAAAATACATCTTCGTAAGGAACATGTCCAACGTGAGCAATACCACGAACCAACTCAATCAGTTTAAGTTTATCATCAAGAGCTTTTACAATCACAACATCATTCAAGTTGTATTCAACATACTTGTTAATATCAGTTTCATATAAATTTTGTAGAGTTCCCTCATATTCAATTTTACCGATACCAACCTCAAGTTGTCCGATGAAATCTAATCTATATGATGATTGTTGTGTGTAAGTGAATTTCTTATATAAGTCGAGATAATCTAAACACGATACACCCGCTATCTTATATTTGTTTTTATGTTCTGAATAAAATATCTCACCTATTGGTGATAGAGAGTTAGCGAATTGATAACCCAATACTTTAGTGGTTCTGTTATATATGTACGGAATATCAAACCCATCAATGTTCCAACCACTTAATATAGTTGGATTGATTTCAAGGTATTTCTGGTAAAACCTTTGTAGTAATTCTTCTTCTGATTGAAATGATTCTACAACATCTGTATTAGGTACATTACCTAAAACAAAACAATGATAACTATCAGCAACTTTATCATATAAAGCGATAGCAGTAATCTTGTTCTCAGCTCTCTTTGGGTCTGGAAAACCATCTTTAACTTCAACCTCAATATCAAAGTAAACCTCACGATGTCCTTCTGATATATCATCCGAATCTTTGTACATATCAACAAGAGTTCTTGTTTCTATTGGTACATCCGATTCAAATACTTTACCATTTTGTAAATCTTCACCCGTCCAAAAGTTTACTTTCTTGAGCTTATCACCATAGAGAGAACGATATGTTCCACTTGGTGATTTTAGATAAGCGTATGGTTTATACTGAAATTTTGAGTAGCCTGTTTTGTCATCCCAAAGATGAACTTCACTGCTCGTCTTTGTTCTTTTAATATATAAATTCTGATACATACCTTAATATACAACCTTTTTGTGTTATAAAACAAGTGTTTTTATTTTTTATCTGTTAACCAAGATGATGATTGAATCTTTCCACCACCAATTCCCCATAACATTGTTACATCTAACTTTTCACATACTGATTGTTCTGGAACATTATCTGTAGTTCTATCTCCACCGTTGGCGAAATATATTTGATGATAATCTAACATCCCAGAATGACCCACATCTTTATAATCATAATCAAACATTTCACTATTATACATAGTTCTAATTCTTCTGATTAAGTTACAAGCAGTATCATCTGAATCATCAAATGGTAATACTTGATTTACATATTTAAAACCTTCGATGATTTCTTTTCGTTCTTCGAACTCCATAAATGGTTTACCTTTTTTACGAGTCAACCAATCATCTGAATTTAACCCTACAATTACTTGATGTCCTAACCAAGATGCTTCTCTGAACATTCTTAGATGTCCCTTGTGAACTGGGTCGAATCCACCACTTAATATGATGACTGATTTTTTCCAGTCTTTATTCCAAGTTGTATTTTTCATTATAATCTCCTATAAAACACTAAAATATCGTTCACCTCTATCACATAGAATTGTAACTACAATTCCATCTGGATTATTCTTTTTTATCCACCGTTCAGACGCCAATACATTCGCTCCAGCAGATATACCAACAAACAAACCATTTTCTTTTGCTAATCTTAAAGCTCTTTCTTTTGCCTCTTCTGTAGATATAGGTATAATCTCATCCACTACATCTAAGTCAACTAAGAACTTTGAACCATCACCAATACCTTGTATTCCGTGTAGTCCTTTTTTACCACCACTCATTACAGGTGATTCAGCAGGTTCTACAGCTATTATTTTGGCATTGATGGAATGAGATTTAAATCCTTGTTGTACTCCCATTAGAGTTCCACCAGTTCCAGTACCAGCAATAAATGCAGATATTTGTGAATCATAATCAGTAATCATAGTATCATATAATATTTCTTTACAAGTTGTATTTAAATGACACTCTACATTAAGGGGGTTATTGAATTGATTTAATTCAATATAAATTTGTCCTAATCTAAATGCAGCGAGTTGACCTAATGTAGCTTCAGATAAGGCCGCAATTTTATATTGGTCTGCCGCGGCCACCATTTTTCCAGCTTGCTCTAATGAGTACCCGAAATTAAAGAACAAGGCTACGTCTCCTTTTGATTTACTTAACAGGAGGACTTGGTTATAATATTGAATCGCTTTTGAATAATTTAATTGTCTACCTATTAATACAGAGGCTTCCATTTCTGCTTGTAAAGAAGATTGAAAATCTAGTAAACCCCCCATTATACCTGATACTTTATCTAGTCCTATACCTAATTTACTAGCTTGTATCGCAGCTTTAGCTATATTTTTACCAATTTCAGTACTTTGAGTACAGGCAAAAATTTTAGCTTCAGTTTTATTATCGGGCATTATTAATTAATTGGAGGGCAAATTTAACAATTTATTTTATGATAAAGTATTTATGATGAAATAATATATTTTTTTATAAATTTGCCGACCTGCTTCGGTGGCGGAATTGGTAGACGCGCTGGATTCAAAATCCAGTTCTTTCGAGAGTGTGGGTTCGATTCCCACCCGAAGTACAATTATTTTGATAATGATACATTCATTTTAGTATGTTTAAATCGTTATATTTGCGCTGAATATGAAAAATAGCAGATTTAATATTTATTTTCCAGTTCTATATTATTTAGGAGAATTGTTTGTAATAGTATTTTCTACTCAGTTCATGCTTTATTATACATTTACTAAGTTTAGTTATGTT
>ENA-ORXF01001809-ORXF01001809.1-marine-metagenome-genome-assembly--contig:-NODE-1809-length-13456-cov-2.917034_pt1 | contig 13456 bp, 23 predicted proteins | sample MGYA00237864_ERZ511476 | MGnify/ENA primary metagenome ERZ511476 (study PRJEB26306, sample SAMN06343908) | marine metagenome | isolation source: coastal waters | place: Atlantic Ocean: West Antarctic... | reverse complement strand
AAACCAATTGGTAGGCATAAAAAAAGCCCCAGTGAAGGGGCTTCTTAAATCGTTTAGGATAGTTGGGATTAAAAACTATCGTATCCAAATAGCTTCTTATATTTTGGCCTAACCGCCTTTTGCTCAAACTTTGGTAGTTCATTAAAATAATCAGTAAATTTATCATTCGCTATTTCTTGTGATCTTTCACTTGAATTATCATCATTAACTAAAGCATGGTATTTTCTATCCCAAAATAAAGCCCTGTTTAATAGGGTATTGTTTTGACGTTTAACGCTTTGAATTATTGTATCAACCATTTGTATAACTCCCATGTTAAAACCCCGCCCCAGTGGCGACGCTATGGCGTCGATTATCTATATATTGTCAACTTTGTCAACTAGGCATGAAAAAGGCCGCTCTAAGGCGGCCCAAGTCATCTATTTATAGTGGTTCAATATATAAGCATTAACAGAGGTAATACGAATATAATAACAACACCGATAATGTCTAAAATCATGCCGCGACCCTATCTATAATGAACGGGCTTTTACTAGCTTGGATTTTAATTCCACCCTTTAGCTTTAGACCTACAATTTTATTGAAAGCTTTTAGATTATCTAAATCAGATATATCGCCGTCTATTACATCGCGGCCTAAAAAAGTCTTAGGCAATCCACCACGAAAAACAACCGACATTGGCGCGTTAGTCTTTAGGGCGGCCTTTACTTGATTTTGATAGTTTGGCGCGCCGGAATAACTAAAGATCAATTTATAATTATCTGATTGCATTTTTAAACGAGATGCAACTTTTGTATAATCATAAAAGAGACAATCACTAAACAAACTAAAATCAATATACTTAGACCAGTTAACATCGGAAATAGTATTTAGTCGATAGGCCGCCAAAAAACCGGCGCGTTTACATTTTAGCCTAAACTTATCGATTTCTTTTAAGAGCAATTCTAGAAAAGCTTTTTTATCACTATGGAAGAAATCAGTTTTAGACTGTCTTATATTCTCAATACTCGACATGGCACCACGTCCAGCAGAAACCAAACAATCTTTTTTACAATCGGCGATTATTTGAGACGGGCAAAGTATTATGTCTGGTCGCATGGATAAACTAGCAATTTTATAATCACTACCCTTTTCAGATTTTAAGATTTTAGTATTTGAACCGTTGGTATTTAATAAATATTTAAGCATAGTCTAAACCCTTCAAATCATCTTTAAAAGAAACCTTAACGATTTCGTAAAAGTTATTTCGACCATTATTTTTTTCATGTTTAGTCAAATAATTCGCGCCCTCTAAAGCGTAATCATATTGATAACAAGTTTGTATATGCTTATTACTTGGACGCTCAAATATTCCCCAAGTTCCATAATGTTTTTGATTTTTTTCCATTTTTAAAACTCCTTTTGTCAAAATGTTCCTTATGGTCGCATAAAATCCCATACAATACAACAGGCAAAAAAAAGACCCTGCAAAAGCAGGGCCAGTTGAGGCGTTAGTAAAACTATTTTCGACGACGTTTAGTCGGTTTATTTAAATACTTTTCGTAGTCTTTACCGTACATTAACTTTGCAATCCAGTCCATTAAAAAAAACATTGTTGGGCCTTTCTTAATTGATCGCGGTATTTATCTTCAACCCACTCACCTTGATCTTGATATCTTATGTCACTTGCAAAACGAATATTTTCACTTAAACAATCTTTACAACGATACGGAGTAAACTTGTCCCCACAATCAAAACCATACCACGGCTCATCACCACTTTCTACATTATCACAATCTAAGCAAATAATGCTTTTCATTCTATCAACAATTTCCTTTATAAACATTATTGAACCTCTTTATATATTAAATCAAATCGTTCATTAAGAACCTTATCTTCATCACGCTCAAACCGTAAACAAAGGTTAACTAAATCTGGGTGAAGCTCTCGAAGTTCTTTTAAACTATCCAAGCTTAAAGAACACAAACTTGAGTGAAGCGCCTGAACTGCTCGCGCAATAGAAGGTGCGCGACTGTCGGCAACACCTTCCTCCAAAAGTCTTTTATGGAAAGTATTTACTAGATCTGTCCTAATCATTTTTTTCCTCCACTTCGTCACTTTCTACTCGCTCTTGTAGGTCGTGAAGATCCGATAATATATGATATATTTGAATACGTACATCGTCCAAAGTATCCATATCTACAGCGCGCTCTTCATCTTCCATTTGAACACAAAGCTCCATTATCTGCCTCTTACATTCAACCAAATGTAAGGTGGCGGACAAAAAACTGTCTTTAAGGTTTAATTTAGTCATTCTTGCGTCTCCTTAACTTGGCGGGTAATTTTTTTAACAGTATTAAAATAGCTTTCTAATTGATCTATTGTTTTGAACTCAGGGGTGCCACTCGTATTATAATTTATACTATCAACATCAAGAGCCAACCAATAATCCAAATCTTTATGATAATTTTCTAAAACAGGTAATATCTTTTTTAAAAGCTTGTTAACTTTAATCAGCCTTTTACCCGCATCAATAATATCTTTTCCTGTTTCACTCAGATCGACTTTTACATCAGGGCCAAGCGTGTCTTTCAGAAATTCTCCAAATTCTCTATCAGTCATCACACTGCCCCCTGTTTTGAAGCAATTAAGTTCCACATCATCATCGCCGCAATCACGCACTCTGGATTGCTTTTAAACATTGGGTGGGCAAATAAATCCTCAGTGCTTTCTGGGGTGTGAAACATATCGTTTACTTCCAAACCCATTGCACCAATTACGTTTCCCATTTTTTTATCAGTCATAATTTTACTCCTAAGTTGTTGTCCATGGATAGGATGATATGCTGTATAATCCATTAATGCAAGAACTAATCAAAAATCTTTTCAAACACCTTAGTCCAATCAAAAGTTTGCTCGCACCAGTATACAGGCTCGACGGCCTTCAGACCTTCCATTTTTAATTGGATTGCATCCCTTGCATGGAACAAAAACAATTTGGATTTATCTTCTGATTTTTTCTGTTGCTTCACTAGTACCCAAGAAGAACTGTTAGCGTGTTTGGACAGCCAAGAAACTTGATGCGGTCGCAGACTGACAGCGTAGCCAGTAATATATTTTAATTCCACCATATGGAACGAACCAGTTGGATCACAGATCAGTAAATCTGGAACGCCCAAAGACGCCCAACTTTCTAACCTAGTTAAGCCGCACTTCGGGTGGAGCCTGTTCATCGCTTTCTTCATCTGTTGATAGAACGCGCTTTCTGGCTTTGTTCCTGTTCGATGTATTTTTGGTAGTTTTGTCATTAGGTGTTATGTCAATCGTCAGGGGTGCATACTGTTGCTTTAGATCTTCCAAAGCCTTTACCACTTCTTCCTTAGACATACTATCAATAGATCCTGTACGGATCTCAGATTTGCTGACATATATATCGCCTTGCGCTTGTCCTCTCCGATACTCTGCCTGAACCGCCGCACTATAGGCACCGTTCGTCAAAGCATTGTCTCGAATAACCTGTAGATCTCGCAAGTGCCTTTGATATGTAACACCAAACTTTTCGTCCAGTTCGTTTCTAAATTTTTTAATGGACGCACAAACATGAGGACTAATATATGGGTTGGTTAATTCGTACGCTCTGGTGTGCGCACTAGAAGCAGGATAGCCTGCATTGATTGCCGCATCCCTCATGGTGATCTGGCCATCCTTACTAACAAGTTCTTTTACAAACAATTCTTGCTTACGTGTCAAAGGAGTTGAAACGGTTACCCTTGGCCTACCTTTTTGTCGTGGTGCCGGATCCGACTTCTTCCCAACCTTTTTAACTAATTTCTTTCCCATCAAGCCCTCCTGTTAATAATAGTGCAATAACTTTAATTACACCAATTACCTATATAGAGTCAAAATATATTTTTATAAAAAAACTCTTCAGGCCCCTTTAAGGCATTTTCTTGCATTAACAAAGTTACATTTTACTTTGTAGTAGTGTAACACTTTATGTAACCAATATGACACCTTGTTTTTATAACAATTATTGCCAAGTTACACCAGTTACACCGGTTACGGGTATATTTACCTAATTATTTTTTTTTATTATTTTGAACCTATATAGTGTAACATGTAACTTTAAACAGCAAAAAGCGGCCCGTGAGCCGCGATCTGTGTAACGCAACCCACGAGCCGTAACTGTTACGAGGTCTCTTTGTTTTTAAAGAACTCTTTATTTTTAAAAGAAACTGTTATTATTTTTTTCATTTCTTTTTCAAAAGCTGATGAATAGTAGTAAGGCTCATCGTCTTCTGGAACAAAGGTTCCTTTTTTTGGAGTTTTTACTTTAACAAGATAATCCATTTGAATTGTCTTTTTGTTGCCGTCATCATCGCGAGCTTTAATAAATCTACTATCGCTCATTCCGTTATCGTTAACGCTTGTATAACCCGTAACGTCAAAAACCATAACGACAATTTCTGCATCTTCAGTTTTATAAAAACGTGACCAAGCGTCTATAAACGATTGAACCACATTAAAAACTGCTTTTTTGGGAGAAGAGTTCCATGAAAAAGAACTACCGCCACCCACTAAAGTAACTGCAAAAAAATCTTTATTAACATTATTCATAATAACACCTTTTCTATGTAAAATTAATTGTCCATTTTTTTTAAATTTGCCGGTCATCGATGATTGCTCATCTGTTCGGAGGAGTTATGAGAGGCTAGTTAAAGCCTGATGTCAAAGAGCGGCGCCCCATCATTCGGGATCATTATATATAGTATAACACAGTATGGGACATTCGCAACCATACAAACGACGCTTTTGAGACGTATGCGACATTAGCAATGCCGCATAGTTCTTTGATTTTATTAGATTTTTTAAGTTCCCAACAACCAGTCAAAAGCTTTAGCCAGCATGGTTTTTTCTTCTTTGGGGAGGATAAGTGACTGACTGGGTTTGGGAGCCGCGGGTTCTGCTTTATTGACATGGAAGCTTTTAACGGCGGGAAACGGAAAGTCGGTTGGTTTACATTGATAGATGATGTACGCCAGTTGATTGTCGGTTAGCTTTAATTTTTTGGCAATTTGAGCATTTGTCAGTTCGCCTTGGAACGCCAGTTCATGCGCTTGATTAATGAGCGTTTGTGAATGTTTCTTTGGTTGGGCCATTAGCTTATTTCCTTTATGTATTGATCGTATCCTTTGGTTAATTTTTCAATCGCTATCGCAACGCGGTCGGCGTTGCGTGGTACGAAGGGGCTATCCTTTGTGTCGATGCCATCCCATGGTTCTGCGCTGTAATCCAGCGGCAGGGCATAGCAGTCTACCTCGTTTGGATAGTCTGGTAGTTTGTGAAACAACCACCCTCCTTTGACTTTAATTTGGTTTGCTGGCACGTCGTCCCCGATGCGCTCTCCGAATTGTATTGCCATTTTTTTCATATTCATAGTTCGTCCATTTCTTTTTTGATTGAGTTAAAAACTTCCACCATTTGTATGGTTAAGCGCGGTGGTTTACGTTCTTCAAAATCGAGCCACCTATCGAACTGGTTTTGAACGACGGTTTTACAAGCATTTAATGCTTCCAAGTAACCTTCGTCCATGAGTTCTTTGCGGTCTTCGTTATACATTTTTAAGATGCTCCTTCATTTGGGCGTGTTGATATTACACACCAACCCCACACGTCATTTACTTTATCATCAATTGGCATTGGATCCCAAAATAAACCAGATTTGTGTTGTTTACTTAGTAGCTTATAAGCTACTAAAGCCTGTAGATTATTATCTTGACCCTCTATCCAATAAGCATAGATCGACTTGTTAAGACTTTTTAAAGTTTCCATATCATATCTAGTAAATCTATTGCCGAAATGATGCTCAAATCGCCAGATGTCAATCAACTCGTCACTTAATTTACAACTCGTGTGATGGAGAAAGTCGAAATCTTCCTCTGTTATTTCAATATACACTCTTCGCCTCCTTTAAAAACTTTTCTTTAATCAACTGCGCGGCGTATTTTAGGTTACACATTACGATGGTGTCATCTTCTGGTAATAACTCGGCAAACCTGATGAGCGTGGTCAGTGAGCCGCGAAGTTCGGCTATTTGCACACGAGGGTGTTTTTCTACATTATCCATCGTTGTTTCCTCTGGCATGGGCTCTATTTGCTTTTTGCCTGTGCAGTTATTGCAAGTGATGTAGTACTCGACGATCTTACCGGCCAAATAACGTTCTCTGGTTTCTGTACCGGTGCCGTTGCATTCTGGGCAATCTATCATTTTGTCCTCCTTTATTGTCCATGTTTTTAAGGGGATTACACAAGTATAATCCCCAGGATATTGTTCTATTCTGGGCTACGTCTACCCCTTCCAAATTGACTATCAAAATATTTGTTAGGTTTTAACTTAGGTAAAGAAACTTTATTTACTTTCTTAATGTAAATAGGCGTTATTTTGTGTTCTGCTTTCAAATCTTCAACTAAGAACGGATAATATCGGTTACTATCTCTATTTAAAAGATTAAGAAGCGTTTTATGTAGAGCATTTTTATCCAAATGTTTTTCCTCAATGTAACTCCCTACAGGAAAATTATTGTCGTAAGCTACTGCTCTGGCTTCTTCTACAGTACTGTAAAAGTAATCTTCTAACAGACTGCTATCCTCGTGTTTTATGTTATAGACTTTCATAATTTTCTCTCATTTATTGTTAAACTATGTATAAGAGTTACACCATCAATATGTATAAGTCAAACATAAAAAAACCCCCAAGAATTTCTTCTCAGGGGCTAAGTTTGGACAATAAAATAGAAAAATATTCTATAAGGTATCGTACGGGATTCTATAAGAAGATGTCAAGCACTTTATGGTTGAACTGTCAAAGTATCATAAATTTGTAAGGTACAGCGGCTACAGGTTCGTTTTTGTTGGTAGGGGTCGTCGTCTTCTACGCGTATCAAAGCGCTCTCGCAAGCGGGACATAATTCTTGATCTAATTTTCGTTTAAACGAGCCGTCACCCGCGGTCCATGTAGAGTTCATCTTTTTTAACATTCTTTTTGTATACGTCAAACACAAGTCTAAGCTGACCACTAATGGTTCTCCCCTCAGTTTTTGAAATTTGTTTGATCTCATCATAAATTTCTTTCGGAACCAATACGCTTTTCCATTTTTCGGTATCCATTTTCGTCTCCAATGTATTTCTATACAAGACTTTATAGGATTATATACAAGGTTACAAGCTTTTTATGTCGCTTCTCCCCAAGAAGGGCCAATTTCTATGTCCGTTTTGTTTGGTATGACTAACGGCACGGCATTTTCCATGATTTGTGCTATTTCTTGGGCTTCGGTCCGTGATTTAACAGACATGGCCATTTCGTCGTGAATCTGGATCAGAGGCGTTTTACCGGCTTTGTATAAATCCACCATTGCTTTCTTTGTCATGTCGGCGGCGGAAGCTTGGATTAAACGATTTAGCGCTTTGTATGTGTAGGCTCTCTTTAATCTGGTGGTTTCGCCGTGGGTTTGAATGGCTTCACGGTAGGGCAAAGCCTTGTGCATTGCAAAACTATCCGGCTCCCAAAGGTCAAAGCGGCATTTTCTACCTAAGATAGAGCGGATCGAGCCCGCACTGGCTTTATCGTTTAGTCTGCTGATCACACCGTTCATCAATGCTTTCACAAAGGGAACGCGACTATGGTATTGTTTGACCAAAGCTTTTGCTTCGTCTACCGATATATCCATTTGATCCGACAGTTTGTTCACACCCATGCCGTACATCATGCCAAGATTAATTGTTTTGGCTTGCTTGCGTGGAATGTTGGCCATCTCTGCAACCATGGTATGAAAGTCGGTGTTTGGATCGTTTCGGTAGCCGTCAACAAACTCTTGCACACCAGCTAACGGAATAGGTCTGCTCTTGCCAAAGACATGCGCATAGTGAACCAAGATCCGTGGTTCCTGTTGCGAGAAATCTATTGCGGCCCACTGCTCTCCCTCTTCCGGTAGGAATAAAGAACGGATCATTGGCCCCATTTCAGGATCCCGCGCTGGTAGCTGTTGTAAGTTGGGGTTGTTCATGGAGATCCGGCCAGAAACTGTGCCGCCATCGTCGGACCGCACCTGATTGATGTGCGAATGTATCCGGCCATCGGAGCGGCAGTGCTTCATTATGGTACTAATGAACGTACCGGACGTTTTGTTAATGGTTCTGGCGTTAACAATTAGCTTTGGCAAAGCGTGTGGGTGGTCAGTCAGAAAGCTTTTTGTGAAAGAAGGGGCTCCCGCCGCTGTTTTTGGATAGGTAATGCCGACTTTATCAAATGCTTTTGACAAAGAGGTCGCCGCCCAGATCTCTACATCGGTGCCAACCAAGCGTTTTATTTCGCCGTGCAGTATTTTTTCTCTCTTGAGGAGCGCATCGCGGGTGCGTTCTACTTTGTCTTGATCAATGCGAACGCCTTTCCATGTCATATCGACAAGGCACGGTAAGAGGTCGAGTTCCATGTTAACTATGGACCAGAGGTCTTCTTTACCTACTTGCACAGAGAAATAGTTCCATAATTCTAGCGTTAGTTCCGCATCGGCTTGGGCGTAGGGGCCGACATACATGGCAGGCATTTTGTACATCTCTGCTTTTGGATCTACACCAAAAGATCGCGCGGCTTCCACTAATCCCTTTTCGCTTTTGGTTTTATTAAGATGCTCAAAGGCAAGTGCGTTTAGGCTGTAACTAAATCTGTTTTCATCCAGTAGCGAAGCGACAAGCATTGTGTCTATAATCCGTCCATTGATTGTAAATCCCATGCGTCGGATCCAACCAGCATCGTACTGTGCATTGTGCATAATCTTATCGGCAGGGCATTCAAACACCTTCTTGAGCCATTTGTTAACAATGCGCTCGTCTAAATTACCGCCTTGCTGGTGGCGTATTGGTAGGTAGCCTGCCCAATCCTCAACAGCAATCGCGTATCCAATTACTTCCCCGTCACCTGTTGCCCATCCGGGCCCGTTTGTTTTGAGGTTCGGGTCGCGTGTTTCGACATCTATGGCTATTTTTTTAGCATCAAAAATGTCAGGTAATTCTGCTGGCGGCACCCACTCGCTTTTTGGCAGGAACATCGCCATCTGTAATGCCATTTATTCTTCTCCCGCCAATGCCGCATAGCCGCAAATGTCTACCCAGCTATCGGTATGATACGGGGTTTCGATCAGACGTGACACCTTTAACTGCACCAAACACAGATAAACTTGATCTACGCTTACTTCTTTATCCAGTATAACCGACCATAGCCGTGCAATACGCATATGGTTCGTGGTCGCATCTCCGTAGTCCTTGGCCCGTGGGCCGTTTACCAAGCCCTCTGCTTCTTTTAGTATTTCTTCACGTTTCATAAATCATAACTCCTTGAGATGTCTTCTGGTTCAACAATAAATAAATTCTGTTTGGTTCTTGTAACGGCGACGTAAAAGGTGCGGTGCATGTCATCGGGATCAAGTCTCATTGATTCGTCGGCCGCGGGCGATAGATCGGTAAACAAGATCACATTATCGGCTTCCCCACCTTTTGATCCGTGGATCGTGGACACTGTAATGCGGGGCGGTGCGTTAAACTTCTCGCCCCTACGTAACATGGCAATGATATACGCACGATCTGTCTCGGGCATTTTGTCCATGGCAACGTGCCAGATCATTTCTTTTGTGGCCAACAGGCCGTAGTCCTTGACCAAAACGTCAAAGGAAAACATTTGATCTTCCTCCAGACCGCCTAATCTTTTAAAGCCGCGCTTTATTCTATCTTTGCTTGACATATAACTGTAGATACTTTTAACGGCGCGTCCCAAGATTTCTTTGTTATTGCGCAATTGCTCCCAACCCCTGATCGCTTCGCTCATGCGTTCCGACACACTGCGGTGACCGCGGAAGGTAAACAAAAGCCCCATGGCTTTTAGATCAGACGAAACGTCTTGCAGTAGGTAAGCGGCTTGGGCCAAGATTAACCAAGATCCTTCGCTTAGATCCAGTTCGTTAATCATGGATATTCTTGTAACAAACCCTTTCTCTTCACGCGGCTTGTAGGTCTTTGGAAATCTGCGGTGTATGCGACGGGCGATGTTCTGCGCTACTCCCCAAGGTAGCTTTGGTACGCGGTAGGATTGAGACAGGGTTTCTGACCCACCTTCAAGTCCGATAAAATGCTCGACATCGGCACCGGCCCATCGATAGATCGCTTGATCGTCGTCTCCGGCACAATACATTTTTTCAGAACGGCGGTCGAGCATATGTGCGATGTCCCACTGAAGGGGCGATAAATCCTGCGCTTCGTCTAGGAAGGTTACAGCAAACCGTGGGCAACAGCTTTCTCCGGTTTCGGCAAAGACACGCAACATATCTGTAAAGTCATAAAGGTTATAACTTTTTTTGTATTTGGTCAGGGCCTCGTCAACATATTTCACGACATTCCAACTTTCATCAATCCGGCTGATATTATATTGCGTACGAAGGGGTACTTTGCGCAATATTGCTAGGTTGATTAAACCCAAGACCGGATCACTCGACTTCTGCGTTTCAGGAATGTCTGAAAACCTGCTGGTCTTTTCGGAATGTAGGCTAACACCAATGGCATTGCCCAGCTCTCTGTAATGCTCCGGTTGCATTACCTGATCAGTGCGGATGTCCGTCATGGCCAGCGCAAGCGAATGCAACGTTTTAAAGAAAAACAAGTCTTGCTTGGGATCAAGGTTGAACCGCGCCGCGGCACGTTCCCGCGCTTCTTCTGCGGCCTTTCTTGTAAAAGCTAAGAAGGCAATGTTCGTAGGCTGAACGCCCGCTTCCAACTGCCGATCAACCATATCAAGAAGTTTGGTTGTTTTCCCCGTCCCGGGCGGCCCGAAAATTCTGAACATTGTATCCTTGATCCTCCATATCATTTACAATAACACGGACACGCTCTTGGCTTAGACCCAATCGATCTCCAATTACTTTTAAGTTCAAGTATTGTTCTTTCCGTAACCTAAAGATTTCAAAATCTCTTTCACGATTCTTCATTCATAACCTCTTTTATACTAACTCGTTCAACAAAAATGGGTGTTAAGTCACCGACATAACTCCCAACGACATTAAAGTCCAAAAATTCATATGCTTCTTCTTGTGTCATGTCATCTCTGCGCATTAACACTTTGGCGCACCGATCGTAGTCGTACACCGCAACGTCATTAGACCCTGCTCTGTGACCAATACCAATAAACGCTCGATTAAATCCATCTGCTAATAACATTAAAAAGGTGCCTCTCCTTGTGAAAACTTCGGTACAGATATATCCATGTCTGCACTTTCAAATGATGGGATTGCCCAAACGCGAACGGCTCGCCCTTTTATTTTAAGAACAACACTCTCGCCATTTATGTCTCGTAGCCGTTGTGCAATCTTATGTGATTTATATTCAAAGAACTTATTCTTTCGTAGGTGCGCTTCAAAGTCTCGAAGCCTAAAGTATGTAATATTTTCTTCCTCGTCTGTCCATGGGCGGCGGAGTAAGATTTCTTCTTTGTCTTGCGCTTGCTGTAAGAAACGACAGAACTCCTCAAGGTAGTCGTAGAACTGGCCAGAGGTACTAGCGTCCATAGCAACTTCTATGATGGCGCTTTCGTTTTCTTTCATTTCCGTGAGCAACGTACTAATACGACTTTCCCATGCAGGCTTGGCCGCGGAGCGTGGCATAAAGTTCAACTGCTCCATGCAAGCTTTCTGAAACGTGGGCTGTGAAAGGAGCCCTTCGGTATCTAGTTCCAGAGGTTCGCCGTTAACGTCCATAAACCAGACCGGAGGTGTTGAGTTGTACTTTCTGAGATTAGCGATAGCCGCGCCTTGTACCGCCGCTCCTACGCCAAATTTGCGCGTCCTACAAAGGTCTTTGTTGCAATGAGAATTGATCGGCGCGTCGTTACATTTATAAATGTAATCCTTACGCTCTAACTGCTTGGCCACAATGTTAACTTCCGGCAAGGGGAGCGGTGGTGATAGGTAGCGCATATTGTAATCTAAGATCTCCGCTTCCCAACTATCCGGATATGCCTTGCGTAAGTAAACACCAATATTAAATAAACCGTTGTTGCGTCCACCTTCAGATATTTTAGTACCGCAAAGGATCTGTAGGCAGGGCGGTCCGTCTTTTAAAAGCTCTGTACCACTTTTATTTTCAATCTGTAGCCTTTGCACTTCTTCCAAAGTTTGCACCTTGGCATCATACATATCAAAGAACTCTTGAAGCGTGGCGGACGTGCCGTCATCTTTAATACCGTAGCGCAATCCGTCTTCTGCGTTGTAATAAGGTAGGTTTAAGAAGTTACCCACATCTCCACGATCTAAGTGTAGTTTAATTTGCTTTGGAAATATTTCGCTTTCGCCAAACCCAAGTGCGGCGGACATATGCTGGAGAGCCTTCTGCATTTCGCGGGCTTCAATCCAGTCTTTTGTAAATAAGAAACAATGCGCACCACCTGATTTAGATCGGCACACTACTAAAGGTAGCTTTAATTTGGTTATCTTGCTGACAAGATCTTTGTGATCAAGCGGGTACTGATCAATATCGATACAACCCCACTTGCAGTTGTTTTCTTCGTTGATGGGTATAATACCAATGCCTTTACCTTTTCCGGTAAGGTGGCCTTCCCATAGTACCATGGTCCGTGGTTCGCGAAGGATAGCGGCTTTACCGCCGTTCTTGCCGTTCGCCTGTTTTTTCTCGATTTTAAATGTTCCGTAAGCTTCTTTGAGCCCATCAAATATTGTGGAAAACTTTTGAATTGACATTGTCGGTCCTAAAAAAAAGGAAGGGGTGGTGGGTTTGTAGCACCACCGCCCCTTCAGCTACTTAAAATGGTATGTCTTTACTGTCGGAAACTTCATCTTCTGAATGTTTCGCAACAACATCTCCACTAAGTATGCTTTCCGCAAAAGCTTTTGCTTGTAGGTAGGTTGCGGCACTGTCAATAGAACTTTCTTTTGACATCTCCCAACCATGCCACGCACCTTTTGAGTTTTCCTCCGATATTGTTTTGAGAAGAAATACATGACTAAATCTTGGGGGTTTAAATAGGCCGTTCTTTCCGGTCATAAGTGGCGTTGATTGAATCATTGCGTTCCATTTACGAGACTTCTTTAACTGCGTAGATTTCATTGCAATTAATGCTGTCTCAGAACTACCGTCCTCTTTTAACACAACAACAAAGTGCTGATGCGTTTCCTCGATGTAAGAACCATCTCCACCTACAACATATTCTTTGTTGTCGTCCGCAGATCGTGCAGTCTTAGGGATACTGTCGGTCGGTGAAAAAATCGCAATCGGTGCGCTTCCCCCAACGCCCCTTGGCGACCACTGAATAAATCTTCGTTGATAGGCACATGGAATAACCCGAATACCCGTCTTACCAGAATGCACGTCACCAGACACTGTATTATAGAGGTCCCCTTTACGGGCAGTTTCATGCGTATCCAA
>ENA-ORXF01001808-ORXF01001808.1-marine-metagenome-genome-assembly--contig:-NODE-1808-length-13461-cov-3.628512_pt1 | contig 13461 bp, 13 predicted proteins | sample MGYA00237864_ERZ511476 | MGnify/ENA primary metagenome ERZ511476 (study PRJEB26306, sample SAMN06343908) | marine metagenome | isolation source: coastal waters | place: Atlantic Ocean: West Antarctic... | reverse complement strand
GACTTATAACCATTGTGGTCTTTGTCTTGTTCGCGCCCTCATAGAAACAATGCCATTCTCCTTCTATTTTTTTATATTTTGCAAGACGACACTCTATGATTTTTTGGTCAGCTTTAGTTATTGTTACGAACATAAAGACAAAGAAGGCAAGAGCTAAAATCACCACGCCTACTATAAGAAAGGCTTGCTTTAGCTTCTCCTCAAACTCTTTAGCTTCTTGAATTTTCTTGCGCCGTGCCGCAGCCGCAGCAATGACATATCCGGCAGGCACCGCAGGGTCATCGGCGTTTTCAACAATGCGGCGGTCAAGCGCGATAATGCCGCCAGTCATTGCCACAGCATCTTGGGCCAACTGCGGCAAGATAACAATTTGCCCTTGAGCATCAGCACCAAGCAAACGGGTATGCAACAGCGCAAGTGCAGCAACCCCGTCCGCATCACGGCACCGCGGCCCCATTAGCTTTTGCACATGGCCCAGAATGACGGCGCCAATCTCGGCACGCTTTGATTGCGGGACAACAGATACGGTCTGACGGGTAAGCGCATCAGGCAGCCAGAAAACCGCCAAGGCTGCGATACCCGCCACAAACCCGAGCGTGATGAAATGGCGTAGCTTGCCGCGCTGTGGGCGTGATTTCGTCAGCGTCTTACGGACCTTTTCAATCGCGCCAATCATCAGGTCATCGTCGACTTCCAACGTCTCAACGGCGTCCTCATCGGGGGTGAAAACTGCAGGGCGTTTGCCAGGGTTTTGACGAATAACAGCAGGCAAGGACCAATGGGTCAGTGGGCGGCCCGCACCATCTGCAATCACCAGGGTTGCATTGCCAAACGACACAACCACATCGCGGCGTTGCGCATCCAAATCAGCGCGCCAAATCCCAATGCTTTCCAGCCGTTCATATTCACGGAGTGCCGTCATGTGCCTGCTTTTTTGTTGCTTGACCCGAAGCTTAACGGGCCACACAACATTTGGGTAGATGCGTTAGATGCCTTTTGCGATCACACGCAGCTCAAATTTCTGGATCTTACCCGTCGAGGTTTTCGGCAACTCAAGAAACACAACCCGCTTTGGGCATTTGAACCCTGCAATACGGCTGCGTGTATGCGCGATAATATCGGCTTCATCGGCGACAGCGCCTTCTTTTAGCTCGACAAAGGCACAAGGCACTTCGCCCCATTTGTCGTCTGGCTTAGCTACAACAGCACAAAGGTTCACCGCGGGATGGTGCATGATCGCGCCCTCGACTTCGACAGAGCTGATGTTCTCGCCGCCAGAAATGATGATGTCCTTGGCGCGGTCGGCAATCTGCATATAGCTATTTGGATGCTGAATCGCCAAATCCTCGGAATGGAAATACCCGCCAGAAAATGCCTTTTTGGTTGCTTCAGGGTTCTTGTAATACCCCTTCATCACGGAATTTCCGCGCATGACAATCTCGCCTTGGGTGGCACCATCCATCGTGACTTGGACCATTTTGTCGTCCATCACGGTGATGTCTTCCATCACAGGAAACGCGACACCTTGCTGAGCTTTTATGCTGGCCTGCTGGTCCTCGGGCAACGCGCCCCATGCGTCGTCCCAAATGCATTCGGTCACATGGCCATAGGTTTCGGTCAGCCCGTAAACTTGGGTGATGTTAAATCCCAGCTTGCCCACGGCAGCCAAGGTCGCGGGGGCAGGCGGCGCACCAGCGGTGAACACTTCAACGGTGTGATCAAAATCGCGGCGCTCTTCGTCTTTTGCATTTACGATGAGGTTCAGAACAATTGGTGCGCCGCCAAAATGCGTGACCCCGTGATCGCCTATCGCGCCGTACACCGCCTTAGCCGATACATCGCGACAGCACACAACTGTGCCGCCAAGCGCAGGCATCATCCACGTGTGGTTCCAACCGTTGCAATGAAATAACGGCACGATCTGCAGGTACTTGATGAACAACGGCAGCTGCCAAGAAATTGGCGTGCCCATCGTCATCATATACGCGCCGCGGTGGTGGTACACGACCCCCTTGGGGCGGCCAGTGGTGCCGGACGTGTAATTCAGTGCAAGGCTTTCCCACTCGTCAGTTGGCATGACCCAAGCAAAATCAGGATCACCCGTTGCAAGAAAATCTTCGTAATTGGTCTGTTCGCCAATTGCGGGGATGCCAGCAACCGGATCAGGGACTTCGATAATCAACGGGGCAGGGCCATCCATCAGCGCGACCGCTTGCATAACCATCGGCAGGAACTGACTGTCGACCAGCGCAGCCTTGGCCCCACCGTGGTCGAAAATATATGCGACCGTGTCGACGTCCAAACGGGTGTTGATCGTGTTTAGGACAGCCCCGCAAGCTGGCACACCAAATGCGGCCTCGGACTGGGCTGGAATATTCGGCAACAACGTCGCGACAACATCACCAGATAGGATGCCCGCCTTGGTCAAGGCAGACGCCAGCCGCGTCACACGGCCATGATACTGCGCATACGTGAGGCGGATATCGCCATAGATCAGCGCCTCGCGGTCAGCAAAAACAACCGCTGCGCGGTTGAGGTGTGAAAGGGGCGTCAGTGGAATATAGTTCGCTTCACACTTGCCCAAGCCGGTTTCATCAGCCATCCATCCCATAGGTGTATCCTCCCAACGCGCTATTTCCGCGACATTAGGATATGTAAGACATTTAAATCAATGGGCGATTTCATCGGGATGAAACAGATGATAGCAACGGTGCAACCACGGCAAGCAGCCTTTCTGATCCTCGCGGGCATGATGACGCTTGGGTTTACCGATAATCTGTTGCCGTACATATCCTCCGACAGCTCGCTTTGGCAGTTCCACTTTATCCGGAGCAGTTTAGTCCTGAGTGCGCTGATCGTCGCATCGGCTTTTGGTGCGGGCGCGCTGTGGCCACGCAAACCGCTTGCGGTCATTGGGCGCAGCTTGTTCCAAGCAGGCGCGTTGCTGATCTACTTTGGCTGCATCGCGATTATGCCCATCGGAGTGGTAATCGCAGGGCTGTTCACCGCACCGTTATTTGTGCTGATCATCTCGGTCATTTTTCAGGGCAAATCCGTGGGGCCAATACGCTGGTTCGCGGTTGGCATCGGTTTTCTAGGCGCGCTCATGGTGATCCGACCTGACCCCAGCGCGCTTGACCCCATTTCATTTTTGCCGATTTTTGCAGGCCTGCTTTACGCCATCGGCGCCATCGCGACACGCGCGTGGTGCGAAGGCGAGCACACCCTGACATTGACCGCATGGTTTTTTGTCATGCTCCTGATTTTCGGCGGCATCGGCATATTGGTTTTGCCAAGTGGCGGGGCACTTGGTGCCGAAGGGTTTCCGCTGCGTGGCTGGATGCCGGTCACTGGGACAATGCTCGGTTGGTACGCGGTGCTTGCGATCGGCGCGCTTATCGGGATCGCGTCCGTGTTTCGTGGCTACCAAATCGGCGAGGCTTCAAGCGTCGCCATTTTTGAATACTCGCTGCTAATTTTCGCAAGCTTTTGGGCATGGACTCTGTGGGGTGAAACCGTGCCGCTGTTAGGTCTGATCGGCATGGCGCTAATCGTCGGGGCAGGGGTCATTATCACGGTGCGGTCCGACCCATGATCATCTCGCCGGGGCGAAATTATATCTTTGTGCATATCCCCAAAACCGGGGGCACCGCGCTGGCGACAGCACTTGAACAGCGGGCCATGCGCGATGACATTTTAATCGGCGACACACCCAAGGCGAAACGACGCAAGGCCCGCCTGAAATCGCTTTCCGCCAAGGGGCGTGTTTGGAAACACAGCACGCTGTCGGACATGGAAGGTGCGGTTGATCCGACGGGCATGTTCATCTTCACATTGGTGCGCAATCCGTGGGACCGGATGGTTAGCTATTACACATGGCTAAAGGCGCAGTCGTTTGCGCATCCGGTGGTTAAATTGGCGCAATCAACGGGTTTCAGCACGTTCCTAAATTCGGACCAAACCCGCGCAAGCGTGCTGAAAAATCCCTATGCGTCCTACGTGAACGACACAGCTTTATTCTTTCGTATCCAACACTTAGCGGACGATCTGCAACCGCTTTGGAAACACTTAGGGTTCGAGCTAACTATTGAACACATCAATCAATCCACCCGCCCGCGTGATTGGCGGCCATTCTACAATGACGCGGACGCATCGCTGATAAAGTCGCTCTGTGCAGATGACATAACACGGTCAAATTACACATTTGACCCCGCATAAAAAAAGGGCGCAGACCTCGCAGTCCACGCCCTTTCCCAATCTCAAACTTCGCTTAAGCAGCTTTAGCGCTCTTATCAAAACGGCCATAAAACGACTGACCCTTATCGGCCATTTCGCGTAGCAGCGCAGGTGTGGCAAAGCGGTCGCCGAATTGCTCAGTCAGCTCGTCACACCGCTCGGCGGCATACGGCGTGCCAATGATATCCAACCAGCTAAACGGACCACCGGACCACGGCGCAAAGCCCCAACCCAAGATCGCACCAACATCGCCTTCGCGGATGTCTTCCAGCACGCCTTCTTCCAACGCGCGAACAGCCTCCAGAACTTGGGCAAACATTAGGCGGTGCTGGACGTCGATCAGATCAGGCTGGGTTTCCAAAAGCGGGTATCTCTCGCCAAGACCTTCCCAGAAACCATCGCGTTTGCCCTTAGCATCGTAATTGTAGAAACCAGCGCCAGCCTTACGACCAAGCCGCCCTGCATCTTCAAGGAAAAACAGAACCTCGTCAGTGACCGCATCAAGATAGGCGTCGCCCATCGCCGCTTTTGTCGCGCGTGCAATCGCAGCATTTAGCGTGATCGTTGTATCGTCTGTTAGCTGAAGCGTACCAACCGGAAAGCCCAAAAGCTTAGCAGCGTTTTCAATAAGCGCAGGTGCCACACCTTCGCTGACCATCCGAATGCCTTCTTTACCGTAAGGCAGGATACAGCGGTTCGCATAAAAGAACCGCTCGTCATTCACAACAATCGGCGTCTTGCGAATTTGGCGCACGAAATCAAGCGCCTTGGCCACAGCCACATCGCCAGTTTGCTTACCCTTAATGATTTCGACCAACGCCATTTTGTCGACAGGACTAAAGAAATGGATACCGATAAAGGTCTCAGCATCCACCGCAGCCTTTGCCAATTCAGTGATCGGCAAGGTCGATGTGTTGGTCGCAAACACGCAATCAGGGCCAGTAACGGCCTGCACGTTTTTGGTGACCTCGGCCTTAACAGCCACATCCTCGAACACCGCCTCGACCACCAGATCACAGCCCTTTAGGGCTGCGTAATCAGTTGTCGCAGTGATCAGACTAAGCACCGCGTCCTTCTTCTCAACGGTCGCCTTTTTGCGGGAAATCCCCTTGTCCATATAGGTCGCAGTGTAATCTTTACCGCGATCAGCCGCGTCTTGCTTGGCGTCGATCAGCACAACCTTGATACCAGCCAACGCGGACACAAGCGCAATGCCTGCTCCCATCATGCCAGCACCGATGATACCAACTTGGGTCACCTTTTGGTCAGCCACATCAGGGCGATTGGCACCCTTCTCAAGCGCCTCTTTGTTGATGAACAAAGACCGGATCATCGCGCTTGATGACGGGTTCATCAGAACTTGGGTGAAATACCGCGCCTCGATTTTCAACGCCGTATCAAACGGCACCAACGCACCTTCATACACGGCCGACAACAATGCTTTGGCGGCAGGATATGCGCCTTGGGTCTTGCCGTTGACCATCGCAGAGGCACCAACAAACGTCATGAAACCAGCCGGATGATACGGCGCACCGCCGGGCATTTTATAACCCTTTTCATCCCAAGGTTTGACAATTTTGGGTTCGGACAGAACCCAAGCCTTGGCAGCCGTCAGCAATTCACCCGCTGGAACAACCTCGTCGATAACGCCCGCACGCAACGCGGCCTGCGGGCTGTTCATCTTACCTTCTAACAACAGCGGGCTTGCGGCCATCGCACCCATCTTGCGGACCAGACGGGTCGTGCCGCCGGCACCGGGAAAGATACCAACCATGATCTCTGGCAGGCCGATTTTGGCCTTTGCGTTGTCGGCAGCAAAAATGCGGTGACAGGCCAATGGAAGCTCAAGCCCAATGCCAAGCGCTGTGCCTGGCAGGGCAGCGGCAATCGGCTTGCCGCCTTTGTTGGTCTTTGGATCCATGCCTGCACGCTCAATCTTGCGCAGCATCGTATGGCCAGCCATCGTGAAATCAAACAGGGCTTGGGCAGGGCTTTCGCCTGCCTCATCACGGATTGACGCAAGCACATTCAGGTCCATGCCACCAGCAAAGCTGCCAGCCTTACCAGACGTGATGATCACGCCTTTGACGGCATCATCGGCCAACGCGTCATCTATCAGCGTATTCAGAACCTGCATGCTGTCGCGGCTCATCACGTTCATGGATTTGCCAACGGTATCCCACACAATCGTGGCCACGCCGTCAGCATCGGTTTTCATAATAAAGTCAGTCATGTCAGATGCTCCTTACACGCGTTCAATGATTGTGGCGGCACCCATGCCGGATGCGATGCAAAGCGTGGCAAGACCCGTGGATTTGCCGGTACGCTCTAGCTCATCCAGCAGCGTGCCAATGATGATCGCACCGGTGGCACCTAACGGGTGGCCCATCGCAATTGAGCCGCCGTTGACGTTAACGCGGCTATGATCGACGTTAAATCGCTGCATGAACCGCAGAACCACGGACGCAAACGCCTCGTTGACTTCAAACAGATCTATGTCGCTGATCGACATACCGCTATCGGCCAAAATTTTCTCAGTGACAGGGACCGGACCGGTCAACATGATGGTCGGATCAGTGCCGATCTTGGCTGTGGCACGAATGACGGCGCGCGGTTTCAAACCCATCGCGTCGCCCCATTCCTTGGACCCAACCAACACACCAGCGGCACCATCGACGATACCAGACGAGTTGCCCGCGTGGTGGATGTGGTTGATCTTTTCCAGATGCGGATACTTCATCAGCGCGACTTTATCAAAGCCGGGCATCTGTTCGCCCATCATCTGAAACGCGGGGTTCAATGATCCTAATGCTTGCATATCTGTTCCTGGACGCATGTATTCGTCGCGGTCCAAAATGGTCAGGCCGTTCATATCTGTGACAGGTACGATTGACCGGTTAAACCGGTTGTCAGCCCACGCGGCAGCCGCACGGTTCTGGCTTTCAACAGCCAGCTGATCGGCTTCGTCGCGGCTAAAGCCATATTCAGTCGCGATAATGTCCGCTGAAATGCCCTGCGGGACAAAATTTGTATCCATCGCAATCGACGGATCAACGGCAATCGCAGCACCGTCAGACCCCATGGCAACACGGCCCATCATCTCAACGCCACCGGCGATATATGCGCCACCAGCGCCGCCTTTGATCTGGTTGGCAGCCAAGTTCACGGCCTCCATGCCAGAGGCACAAAAGCGGTTAATCGACAGACCGGGGATCGATTGATCAAGCTCAGACGCCAACACAGCAGTACGGGCCAAACAGCCACCCTGTTCACCGACTTGGGTGACATTGCCCCAAATCACATCCTCAACGGCATGACCTTGCATGTCATTGCGGTCCTTGAGGGCGTTCATGATGCCAGCGGATAAGCGGGCAGATGTCACCTCGTGCAAACTGCCGTCTTTGCGGCCCTTGCCGCGCGGGGTACGCACGGCGTCATAGATATAAGCTTCGGTCATTTGGGGTCTCCTTTAGGCGCGGTCAGCAGGCGAGCCGGGCATCAAATCATAAGGGTGTTTCCAACCAGGCGTGGCGGCAATCGCGTCGAGCCAGCGGTTGATATGAGGGTAATCGGCACGGTCAAACGTGAACGGCTCTGGGTAAAACAAGTATCCGGCGCATGCGATATCAGCGATGGTTATGGCCTCAGCTGCTAGCCAGTCACGATCAGATAGATGGGCTTCCATGACCTTCAACGCGGCGGCAAGACGCATCGACATAAATCCAATGACATCGGCGTTACGTTTTGCTTCAGGCAGAAAATTCATCTGAAACCGCAACATACCGGCAATGCCGCTCACCTTGTGGTTGTCAAAAAACATCCACCGCAACACCTCACGACGCTCAGCGGCAGATTTGCCCCCCAGCTTGCCGGATTTGGAACTGATATAATCTTGAATGACGGCTGATTGGGTCAGCACCATGTCGCCGTCTTCGAGCACAGGGACTTCTCCCATGACGTTAAGGTCGCGGAATTCGTCGGAACGTGTGGCGCCGTTGAAAAAATCAACAAACACAGGCTCCCAAGACTGGTCGGCAAGCGTTAGCGTCAATGCGGCTTTATAAGCGTTCCCGCTTTCGCCAAAGCAATGCAACTTCATGGTCATGTCGAATATCCTCCCAGATGGTGCGCCACATAGTGGACGCGGTATTTTGAGTATTTAGAACGAAGCGAGATAAAGATGCCCGCGATTAACTCATACTTAAGCACGATGTTGAAAACTAACAGGGCGGTACAGGCTCGAGAGCCGATGACCGTACGAAGCGAGGCCCCGACAGTCTTTGTTGCGCCTCCAAAACACACGGAGAGCTCTCTGAGTGTCGGGCCTTTGCCCTCGCTTTGTCCCAAATACTCATCTTTTCAACGCTTGCGGTCCTCGAGCTCGTTCTGAAACATTTTCAATCGCTGGCCAAACGTGTCCTCATTGATCACTGAATTAAAATTCTCGAACAAAAACGACAGCGCCTCGCCTTCTTCTAACTGACTGTCCGATGCAAACCGCTTGAGCCTGCGATACCCGTCCTCTGTCATGGCAACGGGGAAACGGCGGGTTAATCGCAGACGCTTGGGCATATAGGGCGTTCCTTTATTTCGTAGGATGGGTTTTAACCCATCATGTCTTTAAAATTGCGACGCCTCCAGCGCCATCACGGTATCGGCGCCTGTGTTGATGCGCGCCAAATGCATCGCCGTCGCAGGCAACTGACGGGCCATGTAATAGCGACCGGTGGCAATTTTTGTCTCGTAGAACTCCTTGTCAGAGGCACCAGCCTCTAGCGCGTCCATCGCAGCTTTGCCCATGCGGGCCCACATCAAGCCAAAGCAGACGTGACCCATCATGTGCATGAAATCATATGATCCAGCCAACGCATGGTTCGGGTTCTTCACACCGTTTTGCATGAAATACATACCAGCCGCTTGCATATCCTTTGACGCGGCTTTTAACGGATCCAGGAAATCGGCCTTCAGGGTGGCGTTGCCTTCGTTGTCTTTGATAAACGTCTTGACCATGTCGAAAAACGCCATGACGTGCTTGCCGCCATCTTGGGCCAGCTTGCGACCAACAAGGTCCAAGGCTTGAACGCCATTCGCACCCTCATAGATCATCGCAATACGGGCATCGCGGGCGAATTGGGACATGCCGGATTCTTCAATATACCCGTGACCGCCGTAAACTTGCTGGGCCGCAGTCGCGTATTCAAATCCCTTGTCGGTCAGGAAACCTTTCATCACTGGGGTGAGCAGGGAAATCAGACCATCGGCGTCGGCATCATCGTTCTTGTGCGCGCGGTCGATCAGATACGTACCCCAAAGGGTCAGCGCACGCGCACCTTCCACAAACGATTTTTGATCCATCAAATTACGGCGAATATCAGGATGCACGATCAGCGGATCAGCAGGGCCCTCTGGGTTTTCAGCGCCGGTGACGGCGCGGCCCTGCAGGCGGTCATTCGCATAAGCGACTGCGTTTTGATACGCCACCTCTGCTTGGGCGTAACCTTGCAGGCCCACACCCAAACGGGCTTCGTTCATCATAACAAACATCGCACGCATGCCTTTGTGCATCTCGCCGATCATATAGCCCTCGGCGCCGTCATAATTCATGATGCAAGTTGCATTGCCGTGGATGCCCATTTTCTCTTCGATCTTGCCGACCGATACGCCGTTGTGATCACCCAAGGACCCATCGTCGTTTACGATGATCTTTGGGACGATGAACAAGGACACGCCTTTGATGCCATCGGGACCGCCGGGAATGCGGGCCAATACAAGGTGAATGATGTTATCTGCCATATCGTGGTCACCCGCCGAGATGAAAATCTTCTGGCCAGTGATTTTATAAGACCCGTCGTCTTGCGGAACCGCCTTAGTGCGCATCAACCCCAGATCGGTGCCGCAATGCGGTTCTGTCAGGTTCATCGTGCCGGTCCATTCGCATGTGACCATTTTGGGCAGGAATTTTTGCTTTTGCGCGTCCGACCCATGCACATGGATCGCGGAATACGCGCCGTGGGTCAGGCCCTGATACATCTGGAACGCCATATTGGCAGACACCATCAATTCTTGGGCGGCGGTGTGCATCACATACGGCAGGCCTTGGCCACCATATTCTGGATCACAATCCATCGCCGTCCAACCACCGTCTTTCATGACCTTAAACGCGTCTTTGAAACCCTTGGGCGTGCGCACAACGCCGTTTTCCAACACACAGCCTTCGACATCACCGACCATATTGAGCGGGGCCAACACCTCTGACGCGACCTTGCCGGCCTCTTCGATCACAGCGCTAGTGAAGTCACGGTCGAGATCCTCAAACCCTGGAATGTCTTGCTCTGATACCTTCAGCAGGTCGTGCAGAACAAATTGCAAGTCTTTGACGGGGGCGTTGTAGATCGGCATGTCAGATGTCTCTCTGTTAAGGTGGGGTGGCGGTTAGGCCGCCGATTGGTCCTTTGAAATAGTGGCCAACTTTTTGGCACCCCATTCCATTTGTGTTTTCAGCTCGCCAATAGCCTCGTCCAGCTCGGCCTTTTGGGATTCCATCGCAGCCAAGTGGTGCTCGGCAAATTCATAGGTCTTGGACAGCTGCGTCTCTTGGCTGTCGTTCATGTGGTACAAATCCAAAAGCTGGCGGATTTCCTCAAGGCTAAAGCCGAAGCGCTTGCCGCGCAGGATCAGTTTAAGGCGGGCGCGGTCGCGCTTGGTGAACAAACGGCGTTGGCCGTCGCGCACCGGGAACAGCAGTTCCTTGCTCTCGTAAAATCGCAATGTGCGCGGCGTTACATCAAATGTGAGGCACATATCGCGGATGCTCATTGTATCTGTCGTCATGGTTGCGGTCCCATTCATGCGTGGCTTGATGCCTTACACCTGCAAATTCATGAATGAGCATACAAGACAAATTGACGTTAACGTAAACGGAACGCTACGTCATATCTGACTTGACGAAAGGTAAGCAAAGATGACGCCAGGTAATGCGCAACTTATGCAAACGGAAAGATGATGAAAAAAAACGAGCGGTTGCCCATAAATCAGGGGATTCAGCCGATTACCCGAGGGTTTTTGCCGTGAGGTCGCGCAGCTTTTGCAACTCGTCCAATGTTTCTTGCAACTGCTTTTGCTGCTCTATCAACGCGACAATCTGGCCATCTGCAAGGCTCACCCAGTGCTGCATTTGCGCAGTGGTGCCTTCATTTTCACGGATCATCAGCCATTGCCGGATTTCTTCAAGCGAGAACCCAAATCTGCGTCCGCGCAAAATCAACGTCATGCGCGCCACTTCGCGGGTGCCATAGAACCGCGACCGGCCTTCTTTGTCAGGGGTCAGCAATTCGATATATTCATAGTATCGCAACGTCCGAGGGGTCACGTCAAAATTGGCGCACATTTCTTTGAATGTTAGGCGTGTCGACATTTTGATCCTCCGTTTGCATAAACCTAGCGGTTGGACAGGCTTGGGGCAACAGACGGATTAGTTCAAGAAATTAGGCGCAAAGATATGGAACCCATATGCAGCCATCGTCGCTGGTATCGTTGAATAAATCGTCGCCCAGATCGCGGCGCGCGGGTTCAATGCGATCGCTGGGAACAGCGCGTCACCGTCATTAGAAATCGCATTTCCCATCAGGGCGGAAAACGGGATCAGCCCGTTGATGTACAATGTTGTCACCAAAACCTGCGGTCCACATCCGGGGATAAGGCCAATTGCAACGCCGATCAGCGGCAGCAATGGGGCGACCGTGCTGAACATCAATTCAAGGTCCAAGCCGGTGAACGCAACAATATAGTCATAGGCCAGATAAGCCCCGATCACCCAAACCGAAATAAACGCCGTTTCCTCGGCCATGCGTGTTAGCGGGCTATCGTTTTCATTTGTCATCGCAGTCACAATTGATGTGGCCCAGATGAGCAGGCCAATCGATGTCCCAATCAGACCCACAACGGTCACCATTGATCCATAAACGTCGTAGACATTTGCGCCAGAAAGCTGCGTCGCGCCAATCAGCAAACCTGGTGCGGCGGCTGCCAAAAAACGCATAGTCGCGAAAGCGGGTCTTCCCGATCAGCGGCGCCAGCTCGCAATGCGCACTGGTGTTCGCGGTCATATCTTCGCGTGAAAACGCATCAACGATCCAACCCGACGCAATGCCAATCGCAAATGACAGTGGCAACACAACCATCGCCACATCAGGGCGGGTCGCAATAAGCAGAAACGCGGCGTCGCCCATCGTGGCAGTCAGCGTCGCAACCACAGCACCAAAGCCCACGTTGCCTGATGAATACGCAGCCACAACCACAACCGCGCCACCACAGCCGGGCGTTGCGCCGAGCAGGGCAGCAAGCGGCACTTGGAACCCCTTTGCACCCTTTAGGGCCTCGCCAATGTTAAACCGGAATACACGTTCAGCACCGTAAAACAAAAGCAATGTCGCGGCCACAAATGCGGACACTTGGGTATAGGCATCCACCATCAATCCGCGTGTCAATTCACCCAATAGACCGGGGGCCACCGCCAGCGTCAATAAGATCAGCGCGACAAACAACCGCTTGGGCCTAAACGGTCCAATGCGGCGTAATTGCGTTGCAGTCGGCATAATTGTGGTGGCGTGCATTGCAGCGATTCCTTGTTGCGAATAATTCTCAATTGCAGATATAGCACTTGCAACCAGTTGGGCAAGTGCGAAGTTGGCCGAAATATCACTGGAGCCAAAACGTGTCTGACGAACAACAAGCCCGCCAACAGCTTTTGGCGCGACAATTCATCGAAGCGATCCCGCACGCGCAAGCGCTCGGCATGAAAGTGGCCGAGATCGGGGCAGGGCGGGCCGTGATCACGATGCCATATGACGAACGCCTGATTGGCGACCCTGAAACTGGGGTGATCCACGGCGGGGCTGTGTCCGCGTTGATGGACACCTGCGGCGGGGCGGCTGTGATGTCGCATCCGTCTTCGCCAATGGGTACGGCCACGATTGATCTGCGCATCGACTATATGCGCGCCGCCAAACCGGGCGACATGATTACCGCCATTGCAAACACCATCAATGCACCTTGCATTGTTTCTTTTCCAGTAGGCCAAGAAACTTTGAAAGCTTCTTGTTTAACTTCTTGAATAAATTTTATCGGGTTTTTCATAATATACTGTTTAGCTTATTGGCAGGAGCGGAGGGAATCGAACCCTCAACCTCCGGTTTTGGAGACCGGCACTCTACCAATTGAGCTACA
>ENA-ORXF01001806-ORXF01001806.1-marine-metagenome-genome-assembly--contig:-NODE-1806-length-13469-cov-6.810036_pt1 | contig 13469 bp, 30 predicted proteins | sample MGYA00237864_ERZ511476 | MGnify/ENA primary metagenome ERZ511476 (study PRJEB26306, sample SAMN06343908) | marine metagenome | isolation source: coastal waters | place: Atlantic Ocean: West Antarctic... | reverse complement strand
TTATAGTCAGTATCAAAGATATTCCCACGAGGAAAGTTCCTCGCTGGTGCTGACCATGAAGCCGCCATTAGAATATCACCCTTTTTAAATTTGGAATCTGTGTCAGTGTTGACAATGAATGAGTGTGCTGAACCGCCACTAAGGATTTTAATGTATTTCTTTCCGAACTTGAATGTTAATTCGTCTGCAAACTTCTTAATTCGCGGAGCATTGTCAATTGTATATCGTTCAGATACTGCATCAGCAGACCTTGTTGCAAAACCAACATAGTCGGCATTAACTTTTCTAAGATAGATGTCTAAAAACAAGTCATTCTTTAACATAACACTCACCTCTTTTATTGAATATACTTATAGTATACACCAAAATCGATATCTGTCAAGTTTTTGACTAGTTTTATTTCTCTAGTTGTGCCAATGCTAGTTTGGCCGAGTCTGATGCTACTCGAATGTCTGCTTCTAACTGTTCTAATAGCGTTTCTGCCTTAGATACATGCTTTGACATGGTATAATCTTGCGTCCAGTTAGCACGTAGATGCACATCATTCAAACTTTTACGTATAGAATTGAATGTAGTGTCTATCTGTGCCTCTGAAAGAGTGGTCATTGCAGGCTCATTACTGAATAACTCTTCAACTACTTCGTCAGCAGTTTGAATAATCTCTTTGACAGTCGAACCAAACTTACGTCTAGTGACTGTTTTACCACCATCTGGTGATTCATATATGTATGGCTCTGACATAATCTATCTCCATTGTATTAATCTACGAATATTTATCTAGAATTAATATAGGATTGGCGAATGGATTACACTCACCAATCGAATATAGTATGATACTAGAAGTATCGTACATTACCTTACTCATGTATCACACCGCATAGTACAATACATAAGGTAGCAATAAGACGCTGGTTACGAATTCAGCGATAGCATACGTTCTATCCGCTCCTACCATATTATTGGTAAATGTCTAGGGTCTTTGACTAGAAGAACCTACTAGAGTCACGCCTCACTTGTTTTAAATCGCAGAGATACGATAGGGGTTATTACTTACCGTGTAACTCTGGTAATCCTTTTTCGACATAGTTATGAACTGCCTCTTTAGAATTAGAAGTAGCCGTCTCAGCATCTTTCCGTGTAACTTTACCATTACGTTCCCAACACGCAATGATATCATCACGTATATACAATAATGGAGTTCCCGTTGGATATTCATGTGCCCAGTTATGTGCCATCTTCATAGCATTCTCTCGGACTTTTGCTTTCGATTTAGATTCGTAATACCCATCGTATCTAAATTTGATGCGGGCGATTAACGCCTTAGACATCTTTTTCATTACTCTACTACTTCTACTGTTGTAGTTTCTACAACGGCCGGTGTAGTAACAACTTCAATCGTTTCACCACCACTACCAGGAATCCACCCAGTAAGTAAGTTCCAAATTGAACTACCAACATTTCCTACTGCATCAACTACAGTACCTGGAATTGCGATTGCAGATGATAGCAATTCACTTGCACATCCACCTAAGGTAATAGCCATTACAACTAGCACCAAGTTTCTTAGTTTAAACATTACATTCTCCATTTGTCTTCATTAGTTAATTATAGCACAAATCTATACCCAATGTCAAGTACAAATCCAATGTATTTATATAACTATGTTCTTTTAAGTACACTAATGGCCAAGTCGCCGGCCTACTCCAAACAATAAGGTTAAGGTCAAAGACCTTCTCCGCTCCGCCAAAAAATTATACACATTAAGTACTACTTTTCTCTTTACAACGTTCCGGATTTATGCTATACTCAAACAGAATAAATATGTATTCAACTACATACCATAGAAAGGAAAACAGTTGGAAGTAGAAGTTAGAAAGAACGATGTCAATAAGGCAATGCGTATACTCAAGAAGAAACTAGAACGAGAAGGTGTCATGCAAGAACTAAGGCAAAGAGAACACTACGAGAAACCCTCAGAGAAGAAACGTAGAGAGAAGAAGGCTAACATACGGAGAGTTAAAAAAGAACAACGTGAACGTATGCGAGATGATAACATCTTTACATAGTACATGTTAACTAAAAGGAATATGTAATGCACGATGACCCATGCGATGACTGTACACACTGGATAGGAATAATCAATAACCGTATATGGACTGTATATAGGGCGACATGAAACCCTACTACAGTATAGGCCTTGAACTCACACGGAAAAGTATTAGATGAATACCACTGAAACAGCCATAGAAGAACATAATAAGTATATGTCTCACATAGATATGTACTGTAATAACTGTGGACGTAAGCATGAAGGACGACTTATAGAGACTTCTAAAGTTCTATTTGATAGTGACAATAAGCCGATCGATATCGTTATCTGTAGTGGTCCTAGTTATACTGATGAACAGATAGTTAAACAAGAGTACAAAGAGATGGAACGTAAGAGAGCCCAGATGATTGTAGATAACAAACCATGGACTAGTGAGGAGTATGAAGTATGAGCATAACACGACTACCACCAAAAAGAAAAGAACTAGAACGACTTAAGAGTAAGAAAGCACTAGAGGAGTATCTAAAGAAAGGTGGTAAGATAACAGAGATACCTGAGGGTGAGGTTACAAGTGCAGCCACTATGAAGTATAAGTATAGGAACGCTCGTAAGAATAAGGTACCAGAAGAATAATAAATTATATCCGGTGGTAATTTAGAATATCAATATGTTACCCGTATGAAGAAACTTGCCACTGTGTGAGAAAAAGATACCGGGCAAAAGCATCGCGGTCTCTGGTGTCACCACTTTTTCCTGGCCACCACGCACCCGGCGTCTTTTTAAGAATTTTATTATTATTTTTTATTTTGGCTAGAATATTCTAAAGCCATTATGGTCCATGTTCTTTATAATGGTGGACCATAGGCGCCTGTACCATGCTGGTGGTTTGCTACCAGTGGTTGGTGGATACTTGCCTTGGTAGTGTGTGAGCCAGTCTGCACCATCGTGCTTACTCACCCTGTCACGAGACCATGGCATTGTTCTGTACCCTTTGACTAGAGGTTCACTGTTGTCTGACACTTACAGTAAGTTCCACCAGTCTGTGAGGATGTTGGTGTACACCCAGCCTGCGACCATTGTGACCCATACGAAGATGACAACGTTACGTAACTGTACTGTTGCCTTGTACACATCTGATGTGTCTATGTGGTTCATGTCTTTCTTTGCCATGTATTACTCCTTATTGTATACGATGAGTAAGCATACCAGTATGGTAGATGCTACGATGTATTCAAGTATTGTTATGTCCATACGTTACCCTGTTATTTAGTTACGCCACCATAGTTTCCAATGTGACTTAATACCTTCCCAGCGTTGGGTCCTTCTTAGTCTACCTAAGGCACCAGGACTCCAACTACTATTATTAACACCACTCTCTTCATTACGGGCATCGTTACTCGCTAACATATGCTTGTAATCATCTGAGCCAGGTGTGTAGTCCTTCTTCCTAAATGGATTAAGGTTCATCATACTCTACATCATGTTCTTCATGCCATCGGTCAACGATAGTATTGAGGCAAGAAATCGTATAGGGTTCATGGTATTTCTCTGGTACACACCATTCATCTACATACGCTTCTATCTCATTCACTTGTTCTTTAGTAAGGACTTCTTCTACACCCTGTTCATAACCCCATTCATTCTTGGTTAGTTCGAGGTTGTACCATTCCTTAATCGCCCACGAGGCATGTTCATATGCTTCTGACTCTAGGTGGTCCGATAACTTATGTAGCCTTGTCATGTCAAATGCCATTGTATCTCCTTATAGTTTGGTGAGGGCCCGTATACTCGTCAAGGAGCATACTTCTCTCAGTTATGGTACACATGTACCTGTTTTAACGTTTCGTACGTTCTAGTATGGTGGCCAACTCTGTGTCAGCAATACCAGTTAATAGTACCCTATCGTCTTCATTAATCTCTTTATAGAAGATGTCAGGCAAATCTTTAAACTTAGTGAAAGACTTTGGGTCAATCTTAGCGGTAAGGTGGTTAAATGATTCGAACCCATCGTTGTCGGCTGATAGTATCAGGCCATTCTTTAATGTAATCATGCTTTTGTTTTGTCCTTATTATTGTCTCGGAAGTTTCTTGAGAGTAAACTATATTGATACCAGAGAAACGCATCCACTTCACTCTGAAGATTTCCATCAGTAGTCGTGGCATTATCGTACTCATTGAGTTCAATGATGTCTTGTTGTATGTCAAGAGGCAAATCATTTGCAGTCCTACACTCAGGATATTCTTTGAGCATATTGATTTGACCTTCTGTTAGGGTGGACTTAGGAGTATAGTATACCATACTAGAATCCGAAGATATCGTCCGTTACAGTCTTCACAGTCTTCTTCATTGGTAAAGGGTCAGCGTCAGAGATATCCTCTTCGCCGTATCCTTCGCTACCTGCACTCATTACACCTGTGACAACCATATCATATGGCTTAATAAGTAGTGACGCTATACCGATAGCCTCTTCGCTACCGAATGCTTTCACATACATATTGCGTGATACTGGTGATACTGCGTCACGATTGCGAATACCTACTTGAAACGTAGACATGAATGAACGTAACATTGGCGTTACGACTGAACCTGGTGCTGAAAATGTTGTATTTAAGTCTAGCATACTTCTCCTTGGATTAAATTAAATGTTTTCTTAATGTTTATGGTACCATTATACACTAATGTCAACCATAATTGTAAAGGATTATGGGTCCACACCGTCCTAATTGGTGGTCCAGTTAGTCCCAATCGTCAAGAACTTCTTCCCAGATGTCTTTAATGTCTTTTTCTTTGACATCTTCAAGTGGAGCCATCTTTAATAACTCTCTTCGGTCAAGGTCCCGCTCTAATTGTTCAACCAAACGGGTCATTCCTTTCTCTTTTGCTTCCTGTATCGATAAAATTAAACTCATATGCTATTCTACTCCTCTCAAACCATTAAAAATTGCGTCCTCTATGGACATTTCGACACACAACTCAGCGGCCATCTTCTCTAAGGCACCCTTAATCGTTGTGTCAGTTGCTATTGCTTGTTCATACTTACGAACAATCAATGATTCTGCTAATACCTTCTCAGTAATCAGACCAATTTCAGCCCAATCCTTAAGTAAATCATCATGTGGTATACCACCGGCCGTGTTACTGTCAAAGCCATTCGCATTACCCTTGCCTCTAGACCATCTTACCACTGTCATATCCTTGCACCTGTCAACGAACCGTGTAGAACCAGTGTACTCAGACACCAACTTGTTCATTGCTTCAGCACCCATCTCACCAGTGGTGGTCGATGCATATAAATCCCTTAATACTTCATCAGAATTCCTTGATAAGTTCTTGCGTGTGACTGTCCAGGTTGCTTTCATATTAACCTACGTGTGATAGTGAAGCCATACCCTCTGACATCTCACAGATGTAACCATTAAGGATACTATCTTCCCATTCTTTGCTACCACGTGAAACAGTATCATGACATATCATGTTCTCGTTCCAGTACTTACATATTTCTTCAAACGTTTCAAACTCAATCGCACCCGTAGTACTGAATGAATGGTTACTCTGCCATAATCCTTTCGTATTCATCTTCAGATAACGACCAGGGCTCCATTCACCAGACTCGCCCTCATACTTGTCCCATGTATAGACATAGAGGCAACCAGTACTTTTCTCTAAACCAAGAAAGATAGTGTCGGCCTGCGTAAGGCCATGCTCGTAGACGATACTTACGTCAAGTAATGTAGGTTTATTCGACATCTATGCTACCTTTGTTAGCATAGACGCTGGTACATTCCAGTTTGTACTACCAACTGTAACGACAACGTTCTTTATTGCAATCTTTTTAACAGTTCCTTCAGTAAGTCCTCTACGGCCATCAAAAGATACTGTATCACCAATACGTAGTGAACGTTTAATATCATTACCTAAGAATGTACGTTGTAGTTTCATACGCTCATTCACCATTTTAATATCGTTTAGGTCCATCTTCGCAACTAAACCATTTATTGATTCAAGTTCTTTAACATTCAACATAATTATAACCTCTCTATGATTAAAAATACTTACACTTTATTCAAACTATACATATAGTATAACACAGAACCGAGATTTGTCAAGTTTTTGCATAGTGCTTGGTGACTATATCATTCGCATCGTCCCATAATGATGTGGACCTTACCTTATCCATGGCCTCTATCAATAACTTCATCTCAGCCATGAACACTTTAGCAAATGATTTGTCACATATCTGTATAGTGATACTGTTGTCTATCATATCAGCCAACTTAATCATCTGTGCGTCTGCTGGTGCTTCTGCTAATCGGGCCCTATCTATACCTTTTCGTATAGCCCTATTGCCATCTTCTGACTTAGAGGTATCCGTTAACCATTTAACCAACTCAGTCACATCAGGACCGAACAAATCTTGTATTTCGTCCAGCGTATGTGGTGTATCCTCTACCACATCATGCAATAAAGCAGCCGCCACTTGGATATCACTACCACCATTCTTTTCTACTAGGCGTGATACTGCCATAGGGTGAACGATATAGTCGTCACCAGTGTACTTCCGCTTCTGACCTGTATGAGCCACGTTAGCAAAGGCAAATACTGCATCTAAATCAACCATTAAATTTCCTTATTAAGTTTTATAACGTTCAGTGTTATAGATAACCTTATTACAAGCATCACGTTCTTTGGTAATTTCTTCTATTGTCTTACCATAACGTTTATAGTCCATATCACTAGGGGTAATCGCCACCCATTCACCTGATATCTGTGACTTCACATACTTAATCATGAAGATACCTTAGATAGTTTAAGTGTAGTCAATGTAATAGGTAACAATACCGCACTCATAGTAGCAACAAAGAACACTAGACCAAATACTATCTCAATCATCTCACTGTTATATTCAGTAACCATAACATAAACCTCTCATTTAAAATACTATTATAGCACATAACCATGGTTTGTCAAGTTTTCCACTATCTATACAGTGCGGCGCCAGGCATAACAATGAAGCGTCTTACTGTGGACCATCATAAAGCCCATAATACCCTAGGTTCACGATGGAATGCTATGGCCATGGTGTTTTTCATAGTCTCCATGATGCCAAGCGTAGTATATAAAAGAAGTCCACAATGTTCCATGAACGCCTATAGTCCATTAATAAAATTAATTCGGCTTACCTACCAAGAGACTGTTTTAAAAGGAACACCATTTAAATACCATAGGATGTATTAATTGGTAATCGTGACTCTGCTTACGCAGTTTATGCCATGCTTTTGCTGTAACCATAACTAAATTTTACTCTCACGATGGACCCACGGTGGTAACTGTTATGAGAGTCAAGGACCTATGGTGAAGTCTATGGTATTGTTATAGTGTTAGTATAGTCCCTTAGAGTTAGGCGTATCATAGTGCTATTACTGTATGCTATTACGTTGTTTATAGGAACCAGTACTTTGAGAGATATACTTTTAGTTAGAATGAGGGGTTTTACTCAAGTGTTATTCTTTGGTATACTGAGCGATACTCTTGTCCTCTATCGCTCACAGTTGGGCGTAGCGAAGCGAAGGCTGAATAAGACAATAGCGAGACTGTGTTCGAATTCCAATTCGACAAGGTCGTGCGTCAGTACTGTTTGTTATAGTATATACAGAGGAAGTATAAAGTGAAGATAGCGTGAACCGGAATGGTAAAGGAGATGCTTAGCCATGTTATTAATCTGCCGTGCCTAAGTTAAAGTAGTCGTTAATATAAGTGTAAAAAATTCGGCGGTGAGAGGTGAAAAGCGTTGACTTCTTTTATTAAACCATGTATAATAAAGATACAAACTAACCATGTAGAGTTCTCTATGTGTGATAGGTTTTGCTATATACAAGGGAAGACATCAATGAGAAATATGCCATTTGATTTAGAAGATAGGTTAATGGAGTGTTGGAATGTCACTAGTGATATTAAAATAGTCTATGAAGAACAGTTAGATTCGCCTACACCTATGAATGACGATGAACTTGCGAATATATTAATAGGTATGGAATACTTATATAATAGAAAGTTTCAGAGACTGTTCGAGGCTTATGAAGAAATCTGTAAACATGGTGGGGTGTTCTTAGATAAAGATACTGTAGATAATATAAAAGGACTAGATGAGAGTTGACAAGGAAGACATACTATACATATGCATGATACCGCTTATTGCGATGTTCTTACTAGGCTTCTATTTGTTTATTGGCTTTGTTATTATAGGTGTGTTAGGAATTACTGGATGTACACTGGTATGGGAAAAAATTAAAGTGATTGATTTTAGATTTACTGGATATAATATAAGGAGCAAGAAATGACGTTTACAATATTACATTTGAGTGCCATCATTGGCATTATGATAGCAAGTTTTCTAACAGGTGTTTGGTATGCGAACAACTCGTATATAAGATTTAAGAAGACAAGTGATGCAATGAGAATCATCTCACCATTTTATAAGCGTGGTACAAAGAAATAGTTAATAACTTGACAATCTTTTCTTTTGTGCTATAATAGATATAAAGGAATGAAGAGGAACAGATGAATATATTTTACCTGGATAAGAATGCTAAGACCAGTGCAGAGATGCACCTAGATAAGCATGTGTCTAAGATGTTGGTCGAGTATGCTCAACTCATGTCTACTGCTCATCGTGTGTTAGATGGCACAGAGTGGCATGATAAGAATAAGATTGGTAGACGAATTAAACGATGGCGTGTCAGTGAGAATATGGAAGATATACTCTATAAAGCATCTCATGTCAACCATCCCAGTAATATTTGGCTTAGACAGAGTAAAGAGAACTATGCGTTTCTCTATGAGATGTGGTCGCATCTTCATGACGAATTTAAATTAAGATATGGTAAAGACCATCTCAGTTATACAAAGTTGCATGAGATATTAAAGTATGCACCGATACATATAGCAGATGTACCATTTAATCCACCTACTCAAGCAATGCCAGATGATGTAAAGAACATTGATACTGTGACTGCTTACAGGAATTATTATATGAAACATAAGAGTCATATCGCAACATGGAAAGCACATAAACCCGATTGGTATATAGTAGGGAAGGTTGCATGACTAATTTAATGTTGTGGACAATAGGTGTATTAGGTATGGTAGCGTACTTAACATTCACTGCATTTGTCTTGTATGAATTAAGAATTACCAATGCGAAGTTAGTAGAAATGACTAAGATACAACAAAGTCTACTGCTTGACATTGAGTATGATGTTCAACCTATATCACAGTTCCGTGGGTTACAGAACAATAGGTCGTTCAGTTGTAGTATTGGTGATGTGACTGCACCATGAAAATGATAGTATTAAAATATATATTCATAACCATGTTAATCACATTGTTCTTGAATTCATGCGGTACTTACACAATTCCTATAATGGGAATATACTAATGAGAAGAAAAAAGCCCACATCACTTCTCGAATCACTATTGGTGTTTGGCGTGATAACAATTGCGTACGGACTATTTTATATATATTACAGATAATGGAGATATAATTATGCGAAGTAAAGATATGGAACCTTGGGAAATAGATTTAGAAGCGAACATGACATCAATACGAAAGTCAACTGCCTCTATAAAGAAAAGTTATAATCAAATCATGGGACTAATGATTATTATTGTAGCAATTGAATTATCGGACTTGTTCTTATAAAAAATGGAATGTTTTAAATGAGAATTGGAGTAATATATGGATAAGAATTGGCAAAAGCATACAGGTCTTAAAGACCCTACATGTGCATTAAAATTTTCTTATTCAACTGTAAAACTGAGTGAAGGTACATCTGCCAGTTGTCATAGAACCACATACGATAAAGTACCCGAGGGAGACTTTGGTAAATTTCATCACACCCCTACTAAGATGGCAACTCGTAAACTTATGCTGGAAGGTAAATGGCCAGGCAAAGGATGTGAATATTGTAAAAAGATGGAAGATGCTGGTGCTATATCTGATAGGATGGAGGCTAACTCCATGGACCCTAAACACTTTAGCACGACAGACTGTACAATATTAGAAATGTATTTTAGTAACGTATGTAATCAAGCATGTATATATTGCTCTGCTGAATATAGTTCTAAGTGGGAAAGCGAGAATAAGACGTTTGGTCTAGAAATAGAGACTTCTGATTATGCGAGAGACTTCCTTAAAGACAAAGAGAATTTCAAAAGAATAAAGAGTGAGTTCTGGGAATGGATGGAAGACAACCATAAGCCATTAGTTAAATATAATATATTAGGCGGTGAACCATTCTTTCAACCAGAACTGTTAGAGAATTTAGACTTCTTTGAATCTCACCCTTGTCCTAATTTGGAATTAACAATAGTTAGTAACCTCAAGTGCCCAGAGAAAAGATTTCGTGAAACAATGGATAAGATAGATTACCTTCGTGCTATTGGTAATCTAGGACAGGTAAGGATTACTTGTTCTATTGATAGTTGGGGACCATCATATGAATACATACGGTGGGGTGGAAAATCTGAAGAATGGGAAAAGAATTTTAGTATATTAGTTAAAGAATATCCAGAAGTTGAACCAGAAATTCATATGACAATGAATGCTATGTCAATAAAGACCCAACCTGAATTAGTAAACATGTTAAATAAATATAATACAAAAGAAAATTCAATATGGATATCAGCAAACTTTGTTGTATGGCCATATCATATGGCACCTGATATATTCACTACAGGATTCTTTAAAGAAGATTTTAAAAGACTTTATAAAGAATTAGATGATGGAATATGGGCGACAAGTATTAAGGAAATGATGCTTGGATATGAAAAGTCAATAGATAATACGCCGGTTGATTATGCAAAAATAAATAAACTAAAAGAAGAGTTAACAAATATAGACAGAAGAAGAGGGTGTGATTGGAAGAAAACATTCCCTTGGTTAGATGAATTATAAGGAGAAGGAAGAATGATTAAAACAGGAGACCCATTCTTAGTTGATGATAATACACCATTAAGGCGAACTGCTGATATTGAAGGTAATATTGGCAAGATTATTCGTGTGGGAACCATGAACGATATGGATTTTGATTACGATGTCGGTACGATGATATCAATTAATGATGTGAGTTTAGTTATTAGGTCATTAAAAGATGGTGATATTAAAGCATATGATTTAAATTGCACCAATTCAGGTTTATACAAAGGTACTATTACCGTATGAGAGTAACGGAAGGCGACTATAAAAGAAAAGTACTAGGTGATATTGGCGAGAAGATTGTCAGTAATTATATGAGTAGAATTGGGCGAACAGTAGAGATGTCTACAGACCCGTTTGATAGTGAAAAAGATATGAAAGTAAATGGTGTATCATTAGAAGTAAAGACACAAGTACCATATTGCTTAGAGAAATCGTTTACTATTCGTAGGAACCAATTAAATAAATGTTTAAATGTTGATTACTTTGTGGTTGTTCAAGCACCGTGTGAATATTTAAATGAAGCGGCATTGTGGAAAGTTAAAAAAGGATTTAATTATAATGTAGTTAAATTAAGAGGTGGCGGTGAAAGAATATCGATACCCATGTATCAAGATAATGTAATAAAGAAGATGGATATCATTGGAGAAGATAAGAACTTGCTAAGAAAATACTCAACAGATTTTGGACTGTATTAATGGATAATATATTCTTATTGCCCGCGGCATTATTCCCTGCAATACCATTAATGATGATTAACTTTGGTAATCGTTATATAACTCTTGCAACATTAATTCGAAAGATACATGATGAATTAATGGCAAAGAAATTAACGAAGAAAGACAAAGAATCAAATATATATTTAAAACAGATTGAGGTTCTTCGGAAGAGGTTAACACTAAATAGAATTATATCAACTTTATCTGCATCGGCTTTCTTATGTAATTTAATTGCAATTTATTTTGCTTATGCTAGAAACTATGGAGAGTTTGGTGTTATGTTTATACTTAGTTGTGTATTATTTGGTATAGCAATCATTCTTTATATTGTTGAATTACAGATGGCAACTGCTGCCCTAGATACTCACTTACAAGACTTAGAAGACTTATGATAGAAGAAGAAATACAAGAAGAGGTAAAAGAACACTACAAAGATAGTCAGATGTCCAAGGCTGGTAAACTAGCAATGGAATTAAGTCAGGAAAGAAAGCGACTTAAAAAAGAACTATCTGAAATGGCGTCAGAGGTAGAAGATTTAACTCCTACAACACCAACAGGAACAGTTGACTGGTATGTAAAATGGATAGCAATGGCTCTTGCAGTTGCTGGTGTATTCTTAATGAGTGCCGACTTTACATATTGGGGACAAGTTTCTTACATCATCAGTAGTATTGGGTGGGTATTTGTTGGAATGGCATGGGGTGATAGAGCAATTATGATTGGTAGTGCTATTACAGGAACAGCCGTAGCAATGAATTTTGTAGAAAGACTAGTTACATTATAAATTAAACTAAACAGAGACTAAAAATGAAAACACCAACTTACATGGATTACTCATCCACAACACCAGTAGACCATCGTGTCGCTCAGAAAATGGCAGACTGCCTAACACTAGAGGGCACATTTGGAAACCCTGCGTCACGTTCACATTATTATGGATGGCAGGCAGAAGCCGCAGTAGACAAGGCACGTAATCAAGTTGCTGATTTGGTAGGTGCTGACCCTAGAGAAATCGTATGGACTTCAGGCGCAACTGAATCAAATAACCTAGCACTTAAAGGTATTGCCCACTTCTATAAAAAACGTGGCAAACATATCATCACATTGAAGACAGAACATAAGGCAATATTAGATACGTGTCGTCAACTTGAACGAGAAGGTTTTGAAGTTACCTATATGAATCCATTGCCAAGTGGACTGTTAGACATTGAAGAATTTAAATCTATTATAAGAGAAGATACTATTCTAGCCTCATTCATGCACGTGAATAATGAGATTGGTGTTATACAAGACTTACAAGCTATTGGTGATATTTGCAGAGCAAACAAAACATTCTTTCATGTTGATGCTGTACAAGCAGTTGGTAAAATACCAATTAACCTAGCAGAACTTCCAGTTGACCTAATGAGTTTCTCAGCACATAAGATTTATGGTCCAAAAGGTATGGGCGCTCTTTATGTATCACGCAAGCCTCGAGTTAGACTTGAAGCACAAATGCATGGCGGCGGTCATGAAAGAGGTATGCGTTCAGGCACACTAGCAACACACCAAATTGTTGGCATAGGCGAAGCGTTTGCTATTGCACAAGAAATGATGGCAGACGAAGAAGTTAGAACCCGTGCTCTTAGAGATAGGTTATACGCTGGGTTCTCTAACATGGAAGAAGTTGTAGTAAATGGTGACCTGACACAACGCATTGGCTCAAACTTAAATATCAGTTTTAAT
>ENA-ORXF01001804-ORXF01001804.1-marine-metagenome-genome-assembly--contig:-NODE-1804-length-13482-cov-3.829243_pt1 | contig 13482 bp, 12 predicted proteins | sample MGYA00237864_ERZ511476 | MGnify/ENA primary metagenome ERZ511476 (study PRJEB26306, sample SAMN06343908) | marine metagenome | isolation source: coastal waters | place: Atlantic Ocean: West Antarctic... | reverse complement strand
AAGAGGCAGAAGTGCCAGTGTCTTAATATGCAGCCTGTCCATCCAAGCATCCTTCCGTCAAGGCTCGGAAGCTTGGGATCCATCAGAGCAGGCAAGTTTGACGGCCCGGCAGCAGGCAGTGCGGTGATGGCATCCAACGCTGAGACACACGTTCTCGGGCTGGTTTCAGCATCTTTGTTTCAGCCCTCAAATGCAGTTCCATCGTCCAAATACAGTTCATCCAAATACAGGTCATTTCGTGGTTTGTGCATGGCCGAATCTGTTGCACTGTCGATGGGTTTCAGCCCTCAAATGCAGTTCCATCGTCCAAATACAGTTCATCCAAATACAGTTCATTTCGCGCTGAGCTGTGATTTGCGGAAAACCAAAAGAGACCTACCGCACAAACCAAACCAAATAAAAATATCAAACCAGTTCAAACGTTTTTTGTACCAGTAAGGAAAAGCAAAATCCCAGATCTTCCTCAAAAGCAAATTGTAAATATATATTTTATATAAATTTATAATATATTTTTATTTATATTATATATATTAGTTTTACATTTCCTTTTTGAGAATCTGGATTTTGGAAAATCGACCCGTACTAACAGTTGACTAATATTATTTGCTCGGGTTTGTGAATACAGGCGATGGTGCACACCTCGCAGAGCCCGCTCCGCCATGCGCAGGAAGTGTCCCCCCGCGTTGAAGAAGTACGGGTGGTGCGGCGTGCTGGCGCTGCTGTACGCCACCAACCTGCCCATGCCGACGACGGAGCTCCAGTTCGCCAAGTGTCTGGCCAGCCTCAAGAAGATCCTCGGCGCGAAGATGCCCCGGTGGGCGCAGTCAAGGCTCGCCAAAACGCGCGGCGGCATCACGACCACGCAAACGGCGACGGTGCTCAGTCACTACCACATGTGCTGTGGGTATTCGCTGGACCGTGTGAAAGAGCGCGGGGTTCGCATCAACGTCAACAACTGGCTCAAGAGGGTGGCCTGCAAGAACCCCCGCACGATGTACATAGTGCACACGGCCAGGCACTCCGTGTTTGTCGACGTGCCCCGGTGCGCGAGCAAGTGGGTTATGTACGACCAGGCCGGGCCGCAGAAGCGCGCCCACATGCCGCTCATCAACGCCAAGGGCAAGGTCGGACGGCAGCGGGTGTGCTCGGTCTTCACGATCACGCCCCCGATGCGAGCAGACAGTCCAGGTGTCCCGTAGCACAGAGAGCAGACAGACACAGCACCGTCAGCAGCATGTGCATGCAGATGCTCGAGAGCCACAGATTGCGCCGCTCGACAATCGTAAACTGCACGATGTACCCCGAGCGGCTCGCGTCCGACCTTTGCACTGCAATCTCCGTGGCGGGGAATTGCTCGAGCAACAGCTCGAGCACCTCCTGCGCCAGAAAGTCGTTGTGGTATAATAAAACTGTATACTCGTCGCGTGCCACAAGTTGCGCCCCCGTGCGCCGGGTGTCGAGCGTGTGTTCGATGGCGGTGATCAAGGCCTGCATTGCCGCCGGTATGCGGCGTCTTATACACGGCGCAGAGGCGCGGTGTTGAATGCTGCTGTCTATTTTCTGACTCCTAGCCTGGACACCGGTCGTGTTGGCTATATAAGCCGCGTGTGTTCGCTCTCGATGACCGCCCCGCCAGCGGCACTGACCGTACTTGACGACGCGTCGCAGCTTGTCACGACGGCCATGAAGAAATTGGACTTCGACATCGCCATGAACATTGCCGGCTACGCGGGGATTCCCACTCGCGACCGGCTTGGCAAGGTGCACGACGACGTGTGGACACAGTACAGCGACGACTTGAGCAGCAGCCGGCTCGTGGAGCCCAGCGACGTGCGCAAGCTATTGCTCGAGCAGATCAGGAACCAGCTCGAGGCAAAAAAAGAGCTGCTCGCCGAGCTGGAGACCAATGACCTCGTGTGCAAGTGGGTGCTCCAGTACACCACGGCCTGGGAGAAAGCCTACAACAATGGCTCCCACTACCGGTACGACGTGGGCAGCAAGGTGGCGTCCATCATGCACGAGACCCTGCACGAGGTGCTCGAGATCGTCAACATCGGCCCGTTTTCCGTGGTCGCTATTTACGAGGCACTCGCGGGAGCGGCGGTGCGCAACCCAGGGCTGCCGCTGCTGGTTGGCGAGCTGGCCGTGGTGCGCTATCTGTTCCGCAACGAGTACACGCGCCACTACATGTGTCGCATAGCCGGCAAACTGCTGCAGAAGAAGGAGGTGTGCAACAAGGCCGGCGCGTACTCCGCCAAGCAGCAGCGAAACGACATCACGCAGGAAAAAGACACCGCCGTCAAGGCGCTGTTGTATGCCATACAGGACCAGGAACCGCGCTTCGACGAATGCGCCGCCATGCTGCTTGACGGGCGTGCGGACACCTTCTTTGCAGACCACTCGGGCCAGGCCGGGTCGGGACAGCCGGGCGCACACTAGCGCGAGAAGTGCTGGGTGTGTGAGTTGGGAATTGTGCAGGCCTTCATATATATGACGCCGCCGAATATGGCTAGATGTCTGGTCTGGGCGAAGGCCAGACTCATGCAAGCCGTGAGATGGGCGGGGGTATGTACCTCAAGACCGGCGACCCAGGGATGGGGGGCGGCGGAACATACACCGGCACGGGCAACGAGACCACTCTGCAGCAGTATGAAAACATCTTTGGGCCCGCTGGGCGAGACATCAAGCTCGACCAGCAGCGCCACAAGCGACACCAGCGCTGGCACTTGCCCGACGCGCTCAAGGGCCACAACCAGTACCTCACGGACCGGGTGGACGGCCTCATCACCGACGCCACAAATTCGCCTTTCACGAAAAACATCCTGCCGTACGTGTACCTCGAGAACCCCGATCAGAAGCTCAAGTGGAACGTGTACAGCTTCGACGAGGGCATCGCCTCGCGCGTGCCCTACGAGGCCGCCGCGCGCGTGCTCCCGCAGTCCAAGCGCTCGTTTGCGGGCTACACGGTGCGCCAAGGCCTCGCCATCGCCATGGAGCACAACTTCATGGCTTCTAGCGCGGGCCGCGAGAACTTCAAGAACCAGCTCACGCAGCTCGTGGGTTCCATCCAGCTTACGAACGACCTTGACGTGCACGTGGCTCTGCTGCAGGCGCCCTCGTACCAGAAGCACATCAACGAGAAGTACTACGACAACTCCAAGACCACGTCGCAGGTCTGCCGTCAGTACATCGATCTGTTTGGGATCATGCAGAAGATTCCGAACGCCCTCGACATCCTCATCGAGGACGCCAAGACCAACCTGCAGACGTGGGGCAGCCAGCCCCCCACCTTTGCATTGTGCAACACCGCGCTCACGACGCAGCTCACCATGCTCCCCGAAAAGACCAACTTCATGACCAACGGCCCTGACGGCCTCAAGCGCCTCGCACAGGGCCCCGACCTGGCCTCGTATCGCGGGCTCAGCATCATCCCCACCCGCAAGTTCAGCATGGACGCGGGCACGGCGCCCCGAGACCTCCTGCGCCGCCGCGTGCGCGTGGCCGAGTACTACCGCATCCCATGGACGCCAGACAACCCCAACCGGCACTACGAGTTCTACGACCAGAGTCGCGACTCCATGTTCACGCTCAACTTCAAACAGCTCACAGAAATGGCAGAGCTTGCAGGCGCGAGCACCACGGACGACGAGCATCTCCCCAGCAATAACTATTGGTATGTCGACGACTCGTTCCAACATGCCGCGCTGACCACGTCCACAGGCATTCTGAGGGCGGGGGGAGCGGCGGTTGTACCCCGTCGCGTGCAGGGCCCGTGGAACCCGTGTGCTGTGGCGAACCAACACGGTGTGGTGCTCCGAGGCCGCCGCTGGCGGGAAATAAATCATGGCGCATGGCAGGATGGGCGGGAGACGGTGCTGACAGGCGTGGCGCGGCGCGCCGTTGGCGGTGCTGAGCTCGAGCGCCTGCCGGCGTGCCTAAACATGACCGATATTGTCGCGAAAAGTAGCAACACCGAGTATGTCGACTGTTTGAACATGGGCAAGGTGTTGGTGGACAATTTCATTCATGACAAGCCCGAGATCAAGCACCTCGCCGAGCAAGCCGAGACGTTTGGACGAGGCATTTTCAACGACCCGATCTCCGGAGTGGTGCAAGGGGCGCGCATGCTGCACAACTTCGAGTGTCTGACCGACAGCAGCCCCAGCCGCGACTTCAAAAAGACGTATCTGCTCGCCCGCTTTTTCAACGAGCTGGGCAACGACTCAAATCAGAGCGCGTGGTCGGACGACAATCTGCTCGAGGGTGTCAAGCAGGGGACGGGTTGTCGGTATGCAGACAGTCGCTATGTCCACCTGCAGATGGCCAAGGACAGTCTCATGCAAGTTTCAGTTGAAAATCGCGAGATCTATAATAATTGGAAATCGTACCATTTCGCGAACATGCTCATGTCAGAGTTGGTGACCGATCCAAGGAATTCAGTGGATTGTGGTCAAGGCACTATAGCAGGCGCCGCGCCTGCTGATGTGGCAGGCGTCTCAATTCTCGGGTATACAACAGCAGTTAGTGGCCCGGGCGACCCGCGAAATCTGCGTACGATGGGAAAAATAGTGGAATTCATGGCCTTGCACGGCAACGACTTTATAGGTGACTGGGATGTCGCACTGGCAGCCGGGGGGGGTGTCGCGAGACCTGCGGACCCTCATATGCCCGCACCCAACGCGGCAGGAGAAAGGGATTGGACAAATACAGACACCACGTTGTGGTGGATATTGAATTTGGCACACAATGGCACTTCGCGTGCTGCGACACCCGCGGCACTACGACTATATGTTGAATTCAAAACCGTGTACGACGCGGCGAACTTGACCACGTCCTTCATCATAACTGCAGACGAGTGGCTAGCGCTCGAAACTGCAACAGGCACTGTACAGCATAAGAACGACGCCGATCCAACCCAAGATCATAATGGTCAAAAATATCAAAATGATGTGATAGTCATGGCGCGACACTTGATGCGCAGATACGGCGTTGGAGACGTGGAAACTGCAGCAGGAATGTTGTGCAACGTTGCCATGGTGGGAATTATGACGTGCGCAGCTGCAGCGTATCTGGATTACCGGCGAAAACTTTGCAGCTGGTCGAGGCACGTGGCCATCCGTCCTGTGCTGCCCGGTCGGTCAAATGAGACACCAGAGGAAATCGACAAGCTCGACGCGATCATACGGACCAAGTGTATGATCGATGTCTGTAAATCTGCGACGTGGACAAAGGTGCTCAACGAAAGCGGCATGTATCAAAATAACGATTTGTTTGGTGCAGCGCAGAAGTTCGAGATGGCTGGATCGAATGTGTCGGCACCGTTTACGTTTATTCCATTTGTTTATGATACGGCTGGCCCCGGATACCTTGCACTAGCGGCCTTTACTGTTCCTGCCATCGACTATTACGGGATATTTGAGAGTGATTTCAAAACACACATGCTCGAGGAAAACGTCGCGGTGAAGCAGGCTCATAACATTGCAATGGTGTGCAGTGGCTCCAGCGCAGGCACGGTCACGCATTTTCCGAACTATCACCTCGCGCGGTGTGAGCCGTTGAAGGCGGACGACGCGGCAAGATCTGCGTCGTCAACGGACACCGCGACGTGGATGGTGCAGCACCTGGCGGCTATGATGCCTTTGTCGGACGACGCGTGCAGGAAGCTGATGGCAATCCACACCGCCGAAAAAGTGCCAGACTACAACGTAATCCTGGCGGCGGAGATGCTGACGGGTGAAGTGCCTGTACTTTCCAGGGTTGGTGTTCATGGCACTACCGACATTGATGGGCACGCAACCAACACGAATGGCGCCCCGGCCGGCAGCGGGTTGCTTAGCACCTGCAACGAATACCGCTCGAATCTGATGCGACTGTTGGTGTCGATCATCAGCTGTGAAACGGCAACTGAACAGAAGGACAACAACGTGACATACGTGCCAATGTACGCGCGTAAGACACTCATGGCGGAGTTTGCGGCGGCGCTGAAGGCCAACCGGTCCTACTCCGTCGAGCTGGACAAGGCTCTGCAGGGCGCCGTGCCCGAGCGCAGTAATCCGGACGACATGTTCGTGCCGTTCTGCGGCGCAACAGCGTGTTCGGATCTCACGGCGACGCGCGGGGCGTTTGCGTTGGCCTCAAAAGACAAGGACATGCGCGAGAGTCTACGCACGTCGGTGGGATGGAAAAACTGCACCCTGGAACAGCAGATGCAGATTCGCCCGACCATCGCACAACAAGGCCTGTACAACACCAAACACTATTGGGTAGCAGATAACACTGAGCAGGGCGGCACGCTGAAACGGAGCGTTCCGTCGGATGTGTACATAGGCGACGTGTACCCATGGATGTGCTCGACCGCCCCTCTGGGCACGACGGCGGAGCAGCCGGAGGGTGGCCAACTGCACTCACTGCTCTCTTTCGGCGCGGGGTGTTCGAATAAGCCGGCGCTTGTGCCCGGGCAGGCGCAGGTCTTGCGCGGTCAGGCGCTGCACGAGGGTATGCACAGCGAGGCTGACTTGGCCGCAGCCTGGTGTTCGGACATCAGCAACTGGGACGAGTTCTGGGCACACGTAGTCTTGGTGCTTGTCGCACGCTTCTACAAGGCGTCGGCGCGCTTCGTGGACAACGGCAACGGGGTGCCGGCCTGGAACGTTACTGCAGGTGTGTATCTGCCCACCGGCCACCATATTATGCACGGCAGCCAGCTGCCCACGCGGCAGAATGCGCATGCCGCGAGTGGCCTTGCCGCGCAGGACATCGTGATCATACGGCCGAACATCGAGCACGAAATGCTCGGCATCATAATGGGGCGAGGAGGCACGCAGGAGCTGGGCTCCACGTTCTGGGGACAGACGGAATTGTCGTGCTATGACGACGCACAGCATGGTATCTGGGGCATGAGCTACAAGTACCACGAACGCGCAATGGTCACCAACGAGCGCAACCTCATCCGCACGTACGACGTCGCGTTCGACGGCTACAACGGCGGCATGGACCAGTCGCACGTGGTCTGGGAAGACAGCGACTCCCGCGACAAGTTCCGCGATGGCATCTACGACCGCAACCAGCCGTACCACGGCCCGAGCATGATGGTCATGTCGTTTCCTCCGACGCAAATGAAGCAGGCCTGGCCCAACCCCATAGTGTTCCACAACTCCGCGCCTGTGGGCGCGAGCATCGACCCGGAAAAAAGCCAAGGCGGGCTGCCGAATCTGCACGAGCACATGGTATTCAGCAACGACCACGCCGCCAAAATCTGCCCCCCGGCCACACAGGCAAAGTTCGAGAAGTACATGACGCGCCTTGAGATGACGCAATGGGCGAGCGCCGACCAGTCGACCCGGCCGGCCGGCGAGGCCTGCATTGCCAACGAGACCAGCAGCTCGTGTCTCGCGTTTCAGGGAAGCATGCGGGTGTTGAACAGTGTCGGACAGTGCATTGACGACATCAAAGGCTCGGGCCACCTGGGCCACAGCTACGTGGGCGTCGCCAGCGTGCGCGAGGGCCGCGGCGTTCTCAACGGCGCGCAGGCCCCTATGATGGGCCGGATGATCTAGTCAATGTTGTTTTGCCGAAAGTTTAATAAAATGCTTAAACGTTATGTGCGTGCGCCAAATCTTGGAAAAGCACAGTGTATTGGACCACATTGTCTTGCATAAAGCTCATAGTATGGATCGATGGTGGACAGGTCACCTCGTCATAGTTCCAAAATGCTTGCATCAGCATAGCGAGTCTGTGGTCCGGCTTAGCGAGATCGACTATGCGCCGGACCAGATCGTCTGTGAAGCCTGTCATACCATGTTTGACCTCCACATGCGTAGAAGTCGATGTGCACGGCGTCGGGGGCGATCCCGCTGCGAGTATGTGTAAGTGTGTGTGTGTGCCCATCGCAAATGCCAGAGCACGCTCTCTCGGGCTCTCAAATCTTTCAACGCACATCGCGAATGCGGGCTTGGCCCTCAGGTGGTGTGAGTAGTACACCATGACACAGTCTGCCGTCGGCAAGTAATGCTTGAAGTCCGCCATACGGTTGACGTACAATAGTTCGTGTCCACCTGCGGGTGCTGGCTGTGGGAATATTTGCTCGACCAGCCAGTTGAGAAACGCATGATCGTGTGCATTCAAAGTGTCCACCGGGTCTTGATTTCGCGAAAGAGCGACTAGCAGCCTGCAGCGGCGCATGGCAAGCGACGCGTCTTTTTGGCGCCCCTGCCGGTTCTTTAATAATAAGTCGAGATGAAATGCAGTTGTTTTGGCGCCCTTTTATTTCGAGGTTTGTTCCGCGTTCCACAAAACGAAGCAAACACCCCAGAAACATGACAGGGTGCGATGGTCTTGCGCTGCACGACGCGCGCCCGTGGGTCGTCGCCGGCCAGCACGTCGGCAGGTACGAGCCCGCGAGTATCCTCGCCGCGCTCCCGGGCTTCGGAGGGCTCGACCCGGCGCTGCTCACGGGCAAGACCATTCGCCAGATCGACGCCCAGACGATTGCGTCGGGCGTGAGCGTGGGCGGGTTCTTTGTCGTTGCCGACGCGGCTGTGGCCTTGCTGTTTAATGATCCTGGCACTGCTCGTGTATGGGCCAACAACCTCAAGCAAGTCAACACGGAGATTGCCCCGAGCCTCGCGTATGTCGCCAGCGGACACTCTTCTGTGAGTTTACTTAAATTGACTTAAATCTGTACCACAAAATGTGTGGTACTAATTTGTACTCAGGGGGGATAATCCACTTGAGTACTAAACAGTACTCAAATTTTAGTGGTACTAATTTGTACTCGCTTACCATCAAGTAAGCGAGTACTAAATGTTAGTCAACCATTGTCTGTTACTAAAATTAGTACCACCAAATTACAGTACTAAATTTGCTCCTGTTTGGTATTCGTGCAGGGCGGGAAGCTCGCAGTCGTCGACTCGACCGACCTGATCAGGCTGATGGCGAGCCACCCCAAGCTGAAAGACACCCTGGGCAAAGAATGTGCGGATGCCTTCACCGAGCGCGAGACTGGCGCTGTCGGCGGCATTGTGCGCTCTGTGCAGGCGGCGACGGCGCCGACGGAGGGCCAGCGCATGCTGCAGGCCGGCTACAACGGCGTCATCGCGAACGGAGAGAGCCGCGAGCAGACCACCTCGACCATTGACCCGAACGGCCAGCTCACGCATGAGCACCTCGCCCAGCGCTCGACGGTGTTTCCGGACGGGCAGGGCGTCCACGTCCAGCAGGCTGTGGTGCAGGCTCGCGCTGATTGGGGGGACGCCCTCGCGATTGTGATTCACGGTTTGGGAGGTGCGATGACGTCGGCGGTCGAGAGTTTGAACAAGAAGATATATGACACCTCCGCCCGCCAAGACGACCTTCGTGAGCTGGCCATAGCCAACGAGGTCAAGTCCCGCGAGGAGGCCATAGCCAACGAGGTTAGGTCCCACGAGGAGGCCATAGCCAACGAGGTCAAGTCCCGCGAGGACGCCATAGCCAACGAGGTCAAGTCCCGCGAGGACGCCATAGCCCACGAGGTCAAGTCCCGCGAGGAGGCCATTGCCCGTGTGGAGAGACGCCTCGACTTGCAGGAGCCCAGCGACAAGCAGCAGAGCACGACTGATGCCGGCATAACACACCCCAAGACACTGCCACACACCTCTTACAAAGTCGTGCCGGGTGTCCGCTATGTGTACGAACGCCTCAAGGCGCGGTCTCCCAAGGCGTACGCGGTGCGCATCAAGACCAAGTTGATAGACGTGCCCTTCAAGGTCAAGCACTCGTACAGCACTGTTGCGATGGCCATTGCCGCACGCGACGAGGCCCTGGCAGCAGCCAATTGCAAGATGCGCGAATGACCGCGGCGCGAACGCATTTGCGCCGCGTCTGGGCTTGTGTTTTTGGAATTGCGTGTATATAAGATGAAGTCATGTGTATTCAAAGAACCATGCTGCTCAAGGTCGAAAGACAAACTCAATTCGCCCCACAAAGCCGCGATTTACCAATATTTCGAGGACGCCGATCGCCTTTTATGCTCCCCGGTTTCTACCGTTTGACAGATGAGTACATGATGCAAAGCGGGGAGACTGTATTCTGGGTGGAGAGGTGCGACGTGCAAGAGGCACTGTCCTTGGAAGATGAGAGTTGGCGTGCAGACCGTTCCCCGTACGAAAGTACATGGGTCAACGCACACGAAATAGAGCTCTACTCTGCGTGTTATAACGCATATTTGTTCTTCGGCGGTGAGCCGCAGTAATGGGTCCCCGCCGTGGGTTTCCGCCTTGGTCTATTTGGAATATTAAATTGTGTACGACCAAACTTGCTCGTGTTTGTTTGTATCGCGAACTCGATCGACTTTTTGGTAATATGTCCTTTCTAGTAGTCTACGAGACCGCCTCGTGGAAGCCCATGCGGTGCATCTCGGTGCGGGTGCACGTGCGAAGCATGAACTTGAATCGGTTCTCGATCTCCGTAATGTGCTTGGCCTTGAAGTTGAAGAAACGGGTGAGGTTGCTTTCGGTCGGCAGACACCACGCGAGCTCTTTGAGCACCGGCAGGAAGCACACGTTGTGGACCGTGATACCGGTCCGCATCAAATACAGGAGTCCGTACACCATGGTGCGCAGGTCGCAGCCACGGATAACGGAGGGCATGAAGCAACAGCAGCTGCAGATCGTCATGGTCAATTGTGCGCTGGCCTGTTCAACCAGCTGCAGCCGACGCGGTTTGTTGAAGTCACTGGCCACCATGCGTGAATACTTCATGTTGCTCACTGCAAGCTCGATGGACTGGAAAATAGACGCGTTGTGCACGCTCTTGACAAACATCTGCGAGACTATCTTGGCACTGAGCTTTGCAAGCTCCGCAGTGTGCGCTCGGCGGCATACGTCCGAGCTCAACAAATGTGCCACGTGCACCGCGATTTCGGGGCGGGTGAACGTGTTGCGCTGCACGACGCTGGATATCCGCGGCCCCCGCACCATGGCGGTGTCTGTGTGTGCGCTCTGCACCAGGTTTTGCGTACTCACACACATGCCAGTGACCGAGCACACCAGCGCGTCCTCTGTCTGCACCACGTCCCGGCAATGTTCGATGCAACACACGTGGCGCGCCGAACACAGCGTGCAGCCGGCCATGTCGGTGTCGATGTTCTCCCAGCTGCATGTGTGGTAGCCCACACACGACGCGCACAGTGCAAAGGGGCTGCGTAGCTTGTACCACACATCAAAGCTGGCTTGTCTTCGCAGACTACTGCAGCGGGCGGTCATTGGCACAGGTGTCTTGTGCTGCCAGTTTTGGCGACTTATACTAAAAACAAAACGCATGACTGTGAGTGGGTTATGCCATGCTCTCTGTGACTAATATAGACTTCAGCCTTGCCACGTGTGTGCCCGGGCCGTCAGGCCAGCACGTCCAGACTCGAGAGGATGTCGAGTGCGATGATGTACACGAAGAGCACGACCGCCGCCTCGCCGCCCTGTACATGGGGTGCGGACGCGGTCACATCGTTGACCACCACGTTGACGCAAATGAGCACCGCGAGCTCGGTGAAGCTCTCGTGTTGCACCGGCCACATGCGACGCATGACGAGCACCACCCCGCTCACGTACAGACTGAGCCGCGGGTCGGTGAATTGTATCTGGTACATTTCCTGGAGATACCGGGCCGCCTTCCACAGCGCGTACCCGCGACACTCTGCAAACATGGGCACCAGCGCGGTGCTCAGATCGAGAAACACGAGCACTCCGAGCATTAGCATCGTTTTCGTCGCGAGCGTATACGGCAGGTCTGTGAACTGCGAGAGTGTGGAGTTGATGGCCAGCATGTTTATTGCCCGTACGAGAAACTGCATGCTCGTGGCCTCGGCGATGCGGGCCTTGTACCGGTGAATGTATGCGTACACCAGCAGCGCCAGCGCGGAGGCCACGATGCCGAGATCCAGCCGGCCCACCGTGGACTGTATGTTTTCGGTGTACATGAAGAGCACCAGGGTCACAACGCGCTGGGTGTACGCGTTGGCAAGCGCACGGGTGTTCAGCATGGCCAAGATGAGCAGCAGCACCGTGCTGTGCGTGAACACCACAATCTGCACCGCATCTGAATTGGAGTTGGGACTTGCGGCCGCCGACACGGTGCGGAAGGCGGCGTCGGCGAAAATAATGACGTTCACGCGCATCAGGATCCCCCGCAAGGCATGCCCGATGTTCGACGAGACGGTGGGCATGCACCGCACGCTCAGGAAGAACACGGCACACACCATGAGCGATGTCTGTGTCGATATGGCCGGGCGCGCGAGGGCGTTTACACTCGCCACCAGCGCAAACATGAGGGTGTTTTCGATGTTGCCGCTTATGTCACGCCCAATGTCCACAAGCTGTGACATGCATGCGCCAGCCGCAATGGTATATATACCACCGACCGGCCATGCCGATGCTGCTGGTCGTTGCCGCATGGGTCTGCATGGGGATGGTCCTGCTGCTGGCCTGGCTCTGGCTGCAAGGGCGACCGCACGCCAGCCGTCCTCTCCGCGCAAAGCGAGACGACGACAACGTGCAAGGCCTCGTGTGCGCGACGGCCACGTGGTTCACGATTCTGAGCGTCGTCATGCTGACTCTGCACTTTGCAGTGCCTGCCGAGGAACGCAGAATCGACGCCATGTGGGCGACGCTGCGCAATTTGACAATGACCGATGATTCGTTTAGCGCATCAGGCTCGTATGCGCGTATATAAGAATGTCTATTATGTCAGTAATGGCGACAGACGCACCCGACGTGGCCAAGGCCATGGATGTTGACAAGAGCGACAAGAAGACTGACATGACTAACATTTTACAGCACATCAAGAACCTGGAAACTAACAACAATTCACTCAGTTCAAAGTTACAGGAGGCGGAGGCCCGCAACGGCAAGCTCAGCCAGAAGACGAGAGAGGGTATGCAAAGCGCTCTCGACTCGCTCATGAAAAAGTGGATGGACGCCGTCGAGACCAAAGACGACAAGGTCAAGGATAGTTTCAAGGACGGTCTGAACAAGCTCGTGGAAAAATCAGCAGAAGACAACGGGGTGTGGCAGATGATGGTCGCTGCGTCGTCGCTCCACGAGCGCCAGACGCATGACCTGGACGAGCTGCGAACGATTAATTCGGAGCTCAAGACCAAAGTCGACGGCATGTACGGCGACGCCGAGTCGCGCACAGTCGGCCGCAAGAATAAGGCCGGCGACCAGCTCGCCCGCGAGGACGTGCCGGTCGACACCAGCGACGACCTCTGGGGCGACTTTGCAAAGTCAATTGGCAGTGTATACTAGCCTACCGCGTTACCAGACTAATAAAATAAGATGCAAATGCAAAATGTGGTTAGATGTTTATTTGCACCTACTGGCCGCCTACACCGCCGTCCGGCTTGGGGTTGGGCACAAACTCGACCTCGTCGTCGTCGTCGTCGTCGTCGTGCTTTGTGTCGTCGTCATCGCTTATCACAATTTCAGGACTTTTAGCCGAACCGCGCTCCGC
>ENA-ORXF01001803-ORXF01001803.1-marine-metagenome-genome-assembly--contig:-NODE-1803-length-13482-cov-9.233271_pt1 | contig 13482 bp, 17 predicted proteins | sample MGYA00237864_ERZ511476 | MGnify/ENA primary metagenome ERZ511476 (study PRJEB26306, sample SAMN06343908) | marine metagenome | isolation source: coastal waters | place: Atlantic Ocean: West Antarctic... | reverse complement strand
CCAGTAGTGCTTGTTCTAATATCTGTCTTAGTTAAAACTGGGTACAGCTTAACTATTCTATTTTTAACTATGTTTTGTAAATACCTTCCTTTAGCTGCACGGGATTTTTGTTTCATTAAAAATTGTACCATCTCCCTGAACCAGGATTTATTTTAAACTCATCATAGTTTTTAATTTCAACATTAGGTGGTCTTCTCTTTGAAATAAATGAAGGGTTCTCTCCAGTTTTTTCATAATTAAATATTTCAATAATATCTTTAGAGAATTGCATCATGTATTCATCTCTAGCTTTTGATTGTACAGAGGTGCTTAAGGTCATTCCGTCTTTATCGTAACCCTCCCCTACATGGTCACTTAAATTTTTACGAATTTTATTTAAAGCCTTATCTCTAGCTACAATAAAGTTATGTACTGTTTTAATAACATCATAAGGCATGTCTTGAACTTGTCGTGCCAGCACAATAGCTTTTGATTGCGAACTATCTAAATCATTTCTTAATGTGTTTGGTCCTTGCGTTTCTTCTATTTTTTGCCCGTCTGTAAATATTGCATAACCTAAATCTCCATCTGTCCAATCTTTGTAAGAGCCTTCATTTCTATCTGCCGGTCTATCTTTTAATAAATAGTTCCGTGGTCTTGAACCATCTTGCTTTACTATCTGTCTTGTTAAGTCTCCATTCTTCCAAGGTAGTGCTTTTTCTTTTAACCAAACTTCAATTTCTTTTTCTGGTGCATGTCCTTTAATGTTTGCATTACACCAATCAATCACATCTCCTTTAGATAAATAACCTAACCAGTTTTGTGTAAACGGTTCTCTCTGTTCAATAAATCTACTGTCTATTTGTTTTATTATTGGGTGCAAGTTGTCAGCAATCATTTGACTAAGCTCTGCTGTTTTTGGCGCTCTCCGTTGAAATGATTTTAGATCTTCAATTTTAAGATTTTTAAAGTGATGGTATAAATAATTTATTCCTTTGCCCTGTTCTATAAAATCAAACAGCTCATCAAACTTTCCTTCTTCAGTTATTTTTTCTACTGCTGCAACATCATGTTTTACATGAGCTACAAAGTATCTTCTGGAGCCAGTATTTAATGATAAACAATCCTTCTCATTAGAGAACACAAAGAAGTTTGTTGAGTTGAGAGTGTTTACTTGGTCCTTATTCTTTGCTTCTATAATTAAGAAGTCATCTGTAATAAAAGATTTTAAAGCATTACTTACTTCTTTTCTCTCAGAGTGTTTACCTTCAACAACAACTTCATTTAGTACAACGATTAAATTATCTCTGACTATTGTAGAGTGTTTGGATATTAAATCTTGGTAATCAACATTAGCTGCAACATTTTTCATTCCTAACATGTGTCCAAGTATTAAACTGAATAAACCTTTTCCGGCTCCTTCTGGCGATACTACTAACGGACACCATCTCATTTTTTTACCGGGATGTTGAACAAAAAATGCTACAACTTGTTCAACCACTTTCCAATTTTCAGGACCCATTAACCAAATAAAGAAATCTAATATTACTGAACAATCTCCTTCGATTGCTTCAATGTCATGTGGGTTGTAAATGTTTAAATATTTACCAGGTGTTATTAGTGGGTTATCTTTTTTAGTAACATTAATTAAACCGGGTTCTCTGTGTGCAAGTTTTATATAACATAGTGCTTTAGGTGTCTTAGGGTTCGACAGCAGCAGCTTAGATATGTTTCCTTCTCCGGCTTTGTTTTTAAATATGTGAGCTTTGTCATGGTCCAGTATTTTCAAGTTTACAAATTCTTTTGTCAGCATCTCGAACCAGTTATCTGTTTGCCTTAAGTAAATGTATTGGTCTTGAATAGTTTTTAATACTTCTTTTTGAATTCTTTGGTCTTGTTCATTTCGTATCTTTTTAATTATTTTATCATCTGGAATATATTCCGACTTTCCTTTTAACAATCCTTCTACTGTAACTCCCATATCTAACATCTTTGATGGTAGCGGGTCTGCTATATCCCAACCTTCATCTAGTTCTTCTCTAGGATTTATAATACTTATATTTTCTGTTAGGTTTTTATCTAAGAGAGTTAATGCTACTTCGTGCATAGCTTTTATACCTGGTGCATCATTATCAGCCCAAAGAATAACTTCTCTGTCCATTAATGCTTCAAAGTTAGTTTGATGAACTTGATTAGCACCGCCAGACCAAGTTACAACGTCATAGTCTTGAAATAACTTATCTCCTTCAAGTTTAGTTTTTTCTCCTTCAACAACAATTACTGGTTTGTCCGTTAGTACATGCTCGCCAAATAAAGGTCTGTCTTTGGTCCAGGCTTTGGCAACCCATGATGCTTTGTCGGTATCATAGGACATTGGAGTAAATAGTTTTTTACCATTTTTAATTCCTCTCTTGACCCAGAAGCATGTTTCTTTTTTAAAGTTTCTATATTCATAATGATATTGATTTACATCTGATCGCTCTTGATCTTTGATCATGCCACCTGGAACTTTATTATCTGTTGGAGCTACTGAGTAATTAAACTTATATTCTGGCTTATCTTTAAGCTCATCAAAATTATAAGACATGGGAATGTTTTCTGTCTGCTATGTATCTATTTTCTAGATCTTTTTTCATCATTTTCATCTTTTTTGTAAACCACTTTATTATTTTCATCTCTGTAGTATTTGTATCTTCCAGATTGTCTGGCAGCGTTCATGTAATCTCTATAATATTTTCTCTCAGCTTCTCTTTTTTCTGTAAGCTTTAAATAATCTTGTTTTTTTTCAGGCGTCCAGAAGGGCTTAGTCATCCAACCCTCTGTTTCTTAAATTCAAAAAGCCAAGACCTTTATTTCCATATCTTTGAGTTTCTTGTTTTAGCTCTCTCCGTTTTGTACCTTCAGCAGCTTCTGCAATTATTTCTGATAAATCTCGTTGTGGCTCTACAACTCTAATTGGTTCGGGAGCAGTAGGCTTGGGAAGAACTTGTGCGGTAGCACTAACCCCTTGTGCTTTTTTCTTTGGATAAAACTCTCTTAATGCTTTTTGTTTTCCTCTTTTAAAATCAGTTTCAAATTTGTTATTTATAACTTTACTTTTGAATTTAGGTTTCTTGTTTAAATTTGTAAGAATATCTGTGAAGAGTGTTGTTTCTTTCATAGCTTTAGCTTGTCTGTCATTTGATAAATATGTTGAAGGGTCATCGTTTCTAAATTGTTTAACAGGTTCTTCTACAAGTGGCTGATAGCTGTTCTCTTTTTTAAATTTGTCTATGTAATTCAACAGACGATCTTCTTTTTTCTTTTCGTCCAAAGCTTTTGCCACGTCTGGTCTCCCAATTTCATTCATTAAATTAGAATAGGTTCCAGTTGTAGGATCAACAAAATATTTCTTTTTCATTTCTTTTTAGTTCCTAATTTTTTAAGCATAAATTCTAAAGAAGCTCTTTCACTCTCAGTCATGTTTGCAATTTTTACTCCAAGCTCTAAATACTCATCTAAATTTATTGGGGCAGGCGGTGCTACTGGTCCACCGTCTTCAAAGGAAGATCTATACTGTTGTGAATAGCTTAATAGATTATCTAATAAATCTTTTTCTCTATTACCTTTTCTAACTAGACTTTTATCGATCATTGTCATCGTCCATATGATCTTCGTCAGTATCGGGAGTGAACATTTCTTTAGCTTTGTTTAATGCCTTCTGTGGGTTCTCTGCAAACTCTTGAAGTTCCATTTCCCAATCCCATTCATTATCTTGCATTAATTGGGCATCTTGGTAACAAACGAGCTGCTGCCATTCTTCGAATATTTCTTTGTATGTATTAGTTTCCATTGGTTATTTTTCTGTCTGTTTCAAAAATATCTATCAATACTTTTCCGTGTAGTTTGGTCCATATGATATGAGCATCATGACCGTAGAGAGAGATATATTTATTAATTGTTGTCGGTTTAATATTGTAATACTCCGCAGCTTCTTTTTTACCGAACCATCTCTGACCAAGTTTAATTTTAGTCATTACCTGTTCCTTTAAAGAAATATCGTTTGTATTAGTTTGTGTTGTCATGTGTATTAAAATAATCGTTTATAATTATTTGTCGATCACTCGTATTAGGCGTGGTAAATCTTTTTTCCAGAGCCGTGATTAATGTATATTGTATCTGTATTATAGATGCGTTGGCGGAGCCTAAACTTGCATCAAGAATCTTTGGACCAGGGACTGGTTATTTTTTATTTTTTTTGAAGAACTTTAATCTTTCGAGACCACGTGAATTCATCCATTCTCTAAAATCTTTTGGTCTGTTTGTTACTAACCTTCTATGTTTTTCAACCATACTATCTATTACTTTCTCTCTGTCTTTATAGCTGTAATTCATCTTTAGATTTTCTTTTTTAGCTGTTCGTTTAGAAGGGTTTACTCTAGTTGGATCTATTTTGCAGAAGGTGCAGCACTGATCAAACACGCTTTCAATTACAGCTCTTAAAGCCTTACCTTTATTTTTCTGTTTCTTTTTTTCTGCTTCTAATAAGCCACAAAGCATAAAAGTATTATCATCAGTAAGTTTAAATAGTCTGGATCCTTTTATTAATATTTCTAATGCTTCCTCTTTAGTGTCGTATAGAGGTCTAGCCATTTCTCCAAGATCAGCCCAAGATTTAAATGGACTGTCTTCAATCATCATTTCAGTTATAGACTTATCTGTTATTTTTGAAGTCTGCTTACCAAAACCAGGCGACATCTTAATTGGCATATAATCTACATAAGGAACTAGATCATCCATATTTTTAAGAATACGTTTGGCTGTCTTAGGATCTGTTACGAAATTCTTAACGTAATTAGAGACAAGTCTTCTGTTCTCTTTTTTATTAATTTTTCTATTTGTAAATTTTACACTTTTCATCTCCAGAGACATTATCTCTGGAATGAAATTTATGCCACGATAAATTTAAGCAACGTGTGCTTTTTTTGCAGCATGAGTTCTTTGTTGAGCTAGTCTTTCATCTTTTATTCTGTCACTCATTTTAGAGTAAACAGACACTGATTTAATGTCTTTCCAACCACCCATTTCTTGAACAGCATATAGATCTCCAGTTGCTTCATAAGAGTTAGTTGCCCATGAATGACGTAGGAAATGTATTGGTAAATATCTTAGTTTAGCTCGCTCCAATATACTTTTATGAGTTCTACGTGGATCGTTGATATGCTTTGTTTTAAATCCTTTAGATGCAGAAGGGAACACAAAGGCATGTCTTTTGTCTCTATGATTAATTTCATTCCTTACAGTCTTCATCAATCTTAGGATAGCTGCAAAGCGATAATCAAATCTAACATTCTGAACTTCATCATTTTTTGTTTCAGTATAAAGAATAGTTTTCTTTTTTAGATTTACATTTTTCCATTGCGTACAGAAGCTTTGACTTTTAGATCTTACTCCTAATAGACTAGTAGATAACAGCGTATAACAAGGGACCAAATACATCTCTCTGTCTTCCTTGATTAGTTCTAAAGCTGATCTTCTATATCTCTTTAATTCCTCTGGAGTATATGGGGAGTTTGTTTCAACTCTCTTCATCTCTCTATTCAGTTCTTCCTTTTTAAATATACAAACACGCTTATCTAGTTCGTTAATCTCTATGGCGTATTTTTCAACTAATCTTAAAAGCTCAATCACTCTATTAGCCTGGTATTTACCAAGTGTAGTTAAAGCTTTGTGGACCTTGATATAATCATCCTTAACTAAATTCCTCATTGGTTCCTGGAACATTTTAAAAGAGTTACTATAAGCACGAAACATCTTTTTATGTTTTGGATTATCTCCTTTTTGAAACACAAAGTTGTTTAATATGTTTGTAAAATTCTTTAGTGTACTGCTCTTTATACCAGGTCGATCTAGTCTGTTCTTTAAGAACTGATCAGCTATTTGTTTTAAATTTTTACCTCTTTTCTTAGCTGCAATTAAAGATTTTGGATCCTCACTCATACGGACTTTATTCTTTAGCTCTTCAGCTAATTTTCTAGCTACCGCACAAGTAACACCCGTACTGTTTCTTTTATCATTTGGATCAAAGTAATTGCCAAGGACAGTCTCTACATGCTCGTTGTAAACTCCTATCTCAGCATTGTCTGCTTGCTTTGGTCTATATCTAAACTGAAAAGACTTCTTTCCACCAGGATAACAGATAGCTCTAAAGCCAAGAAGGGTACGATCATTAATTGTATTTTTCTTTTTAACACCATCTTTAACTTTCGGTCTTAAAAGTTTCATTGTCTCTGGCGATATTTTTAATCTACCGTCTTCATCTTTATATTGTTCAACGTCTGTGTAATTGTGTTTGTTTTTATTCATAACTTTCTATTTCCTTTTATTGTACTTTGTTTAACGAGATTTAAAATGACCCGAGTTAGGCGTGGGATTTTAAACCCCCCATAAACCCCCCAAACCAGATTATGATAGCTTATTAGCCAAGTAGTTATTACAGTTCTTATTTCCTTAAACTCCCCAATGACCCCCCAAAGAAATCCACTGATATGCCTATTTAAGTTACATTTTGTCCTCATGTAGTGGTTGAAATGTACTGGTTTACCTATATAAATGAGCAGTTCGGGGCGTAGCGCAGCCTGGTAGCGCATCTGGTTTGGGACTAGAAGTTTCTTTACATGCCCAACATTCATATAACTCAACACCTTCAACATTAATTAACCATAACGAACCCAGATTCACTCGTCAAGAAAAAAGACTAAACCCCCCAATGACCCCCCAAATATTAAAGGGATCGTCAGAAGTGTAATGAATACGCCATTTTGAATTTACCACGCAGATTGTATTCCACGTGTTAAATTGCCTATAAAACCAAGTAAATAGGGGGTTGATTTGACGCCCTAAAACAGTCGCGGCTGTTGCCGCTCCTGGCTCTTCACAGCTTCATAGCACGGCAATGATCTCTAGCGTGGGAGTTCTGGGGATTAAGTTAAGATCTTGCTGTATGGCTTTAATTGGGGTTCTGGAAGCATGCTTTTAGGCTGACTAGAACTCATTAAAATAAGTAGGACCCAGTTCGGTTTACAACTTTGAAAGTTTTAAAGAGGGGGTAGGGACTGCTGCATATAGGGATCCTAATAGATCTTACTATATACTCAGATCTAGACAGTCATAGGCACTCAAAACTTAATTAAAAAAAATAATAAAATTTTTGAATCTTTTCCCCAAAAAATATTATAAAAAAATTATATGAAATTAGAAAGATGTTTAGACTGTGAAGAGAGTAAAACTATCCTTATTGAGAGATGGTTCTTTGGTAATCCAGAACACCTTTGTTATGACTGCTATAATGTGCGATTTGGACATAACTACTTTTTGAAAATAGAGAAGCGCGAAGCGGAAGTAATTTGGATACCTAGTTTCTTAAAGCATTAGCTGCGATCATGCCCAACCTTTTTTCTTATGGGCTTTGTATATTCTATCGGCTCTTGAATCAGTCTTTAAAGGTTTATATTTTTCTTCCAATGCTAACCATTTCTTGTAAGCATCTCGACTTTTTAATCCTTCAATACGAGTAGTCCAATAAGTTTTATTAGTCTTACTTTTAGATCTCTTTTTCAAAGCCACTAGCGTCTTCATTGACTTACCTTCGCTCAATGGTTCTTTGGTTTTTGGGTTAAATGAATTCTTTAGTTTAGTTATCATGTTCATTAGTCTCAAACTGCGTCCAGTCCAAGACAGGTTTACTACTTGATGAAAAGTAATAAGTAATTATATCAATTTATCGCTTATTTTTCAATCTCCATATCTCTTCTTCAATCTTGTTTTTAAAGGTTCTCTCTGTCGAGTAATCTACACCCTCATAAACTCCAGGAACTTCTACATTGTCATCTTGCTCAGAACCTATTCCATAATAATCATAATTTCTTGGAGCGGGTGGCGAACTGAAATCTGGAACTTTATATGTGCCAGGCTTATTTAAGAATTTAACATCTGTTTCATTTCTCCATTGTAAGCTTTTAGCTGCATCCGCTTCGCGGCTCTTTAGATCTAGTCCAGAAGCCTTTAACATCGTTCCGTATTTTAGTGGTGTTCTATCAATGCCATAAGGCACGTTGATCGCGGATGGATCTGTATTTGAGTAAGCTCTTTTAAACTCTTTTTCTTTTTTAGCAGCTACACGTTCCTTAGCAATTTTAATTACTTCTGGTGTAACCTCATTAATTAATTCTGATGTCATTGTCTTTGTAATCTTCCCTAGTGCAAGGACCTTATTCCTCTCTTCCATCTGCCAGTTTGGATAATCTGATTTCTCTCCTCTCAACATTGCACCTCTGTTCTTGGATTTAGCAACAGGCTTCAAGGAACTTGGACCAGGAACAGACAGGACATTTGTTTCCTTTTGTCCTTGTATTGGACGGTCTCTCTTCCACCAATACTTTCCATGTTCATCTATAATAAAATTCTTTTCAGTTTCTCTTCGTCTCCGCATACGCAGAGTTTCAGTTGTTATGCCTAACAAATCTGCATAGTCTCTAGATGTTAAATTATATTCTTGGTTCATTAAGCGTACTATAAACCTGTTCGGTTACCCGAACAAGCAGACAGGACATTTAGGACCGTATCAACCATATCAACCATATCATCTGTTTTAGTAAAGTAATTGTTCTGGTGTAATTATAAAAGGCTGCACGATCTATAAGTTGCTGATTTGGTTGAGTTACTTGAATTGTTAATCGTACAAAGCGGAACATATTTACCAGAATAAAACGGAACTATCTTTGATATGGAGCCTCTTGGACACGCTCAAATACTTAATCGTTTTTCTCAATCAGTTCAAAGAAATGATCTAGAGTTATAATAGCTAAAGCGGGTTCTCTATTTTTTTTAATAAATAATAACGGTTCTCTATGATTGTGTTTTTTTGCCTGTCTAAAATGTTTATACAGTCCGATTAGCTGTTCAGAATTTTTACATTCTATTGAATAACTGAAAGCTCTTTTAGCAGTTAGCGACAGCAGCTTAACATCTTCGCCATTCTCTCCAGTGTTACTGGTTCTTATATCTCCTGGATGTAGATTAAATACTTTAACTATTTTGTCCTTAACAATATTTTGAAGGTATCTTCCCTTTGCTTGTCTGGATTTATTTTTCATTATAAATCTAGTATTTTATTTGGACGTCTGACTGGAGTAGCAAAGTTTGAACTTTTAGTAAGAACATAATCTTCAAATATTTGTTTGTTTGATCTAGATCCTCTGCTGATAATCATGTGTGTTTTTTTCATTCCATCAAAATCTTCAACTGCACTTTTGTGTGTTGGAAGTGCTTTGTTTAACGCTTCATCTTTCTCTACTATGATTTTTCTAAATAAGTCTTCTGGCTCTTGATTTACCATTAGATCTATCCCATCTCCACGATTTGGATAACTTGCACTCTTGTTTACAGGTTTTGCATAGGACTTTAGAAGATTAAGAATATTAGCTTTCAGTTCTGGGTAGAGTTGTTCAGCTTTTATAAATTCAATATGTTCTTTGTCTATATCTTGTTTAATATTGTGCCAATGAAGAGACATAATTTTTATCTCTTTTGGTGTCATGTCCTTATAGCTTTTACCAACTAGCAGACCCTTATCTTCTAAAATATAATATCTATGCCACGTATTTCTTATTTCTATTTGGCGAGTAGTTTCTTTGTTGTTCCACCTCAAACAGTTGCTGCTTAAAAATTTAAGAAGTGCATCATCTCCATATGATCCCCAGTCATATCTATCTCCATGATTGTCATGAGTATTAAGAATTTCATTTAGCTCATCAAAACTCATTAAGCCACTCCAGTCTTCTGTGAATATTCTTATTCGTTTAGCTGTACCTTTTAAATCTGCTTCTAGTTTCTTTTGAACTGGGTGTTTGGATTGTTCTATTAATATTTTTAAATCTTCTGTCTGGGGCGCTCTTTTTTTAAACTGTGAAATATCTTTTATTTTAACTTCGTGTTTAAAATAATAGAGTAGGGCTGCTGCTCCTTCATCGCTATCTATGAACTTCCAAGCCTTGTCGTAAAAACCTTCATCTGATTTAATAATTATATCATCTTCTGTTTTGTCTATGTTACAGAAGAAATACCGTCTTACTCCATTACTAACACCCACAACTCTTTCGTCATTAGAGTATAGAATTATGTTTGTAAGGTTTGGTAGTTTGACCATTGGTTTACCTTTGAAGTTACAAGTGTAGTAGTCATCAGCTACAAAGTTTTTAAGAGTATTTGTTCCTTCTGCTTTGCCTTTGAAATCTCCTAGAGATACTTCATTTAAGACTAATACCTGGCATCCAACTAGTAATGTGTTGTGTGTGTTTGTTAAATGTTTGTAGTTTGCATTTTCATTAACATTCTCAATTCCTAATATTTTAGAAATAATTCTGGCTAACATTCCTTTTCCTGTGCCTTCAATTACAGAAACTAAAACTAAGGACCATTTTATTTTATCTCCTGGATGTAGCAAGTGGTAGGCAATCCATTCCTCAATGATTTTCCATTTCTTTTCTCCAAGCAACCAAACAAAATACTGAAGAATAAAACTAACATCTCCTTTTTTGGCAATAATATAGTTGGGTGTATAAATGTTTAATATAGTTCCTCTTTGCACTAGTGGAATAATTCCAGGTCTTGGTATGAAGTTAAGTCCTGGTGGATACGCTGCATGTGTCATGAAAGTTTCTGCTCTGGCAAACTCTTTGTTTTTTAATAATAGATCTGTAAGTGATCCTTCTTTAACTTCATGTTTCCAGAAATTATTTAACTGCTGCTTTTGATAAAAATCTTGGCTACCTATTTTATTAAACATGTCATTAGACATCACATAACAATAAGTCTTACCTAGTAATTTAGCTTTTTCTTTTGATCTTCTTTGCTCTTGCTCAGTTTTTATTTGTTTAATTATTTTACTATCGGGTATGTATTCAGACTTTCCTTTTAATAATCCTTCTTTGGTAATTCCAATTTCTAACATCTTTGTAGGTAGTGGATCTGCTATATCCCATCCTTCTTCTAGCTCTACCCTAGGAGTTATCATGCTAATATTTTCTGTTAGATTATTATCTATGAGAGCCAGTGCTACTTCATGCATAGCTTTTATACCTGGTGCATCGTTATCAGCCCAAAGAATAACTTCTCTGTCCATTAATGCTTCAAAGTTAGTCTGATGAACTTGATTAGCACCGCCAGACCAAGTTACAACGTCATAGTCTTGAAATAACTTATCTCCTTCAAGTTTAGTTTTTTCTCCTTCAACAACAATTACTGGTTTGTCCGTTAGTACATGCTCGCCAAATAAAGGTCTGTCTTTGGTCCAGGCTTTGGCAACCCATGATGCTTTGTCGGTATCATAGGACATTGGAGTAAATAGTTTTTTACCATTTTTAATTCCTCTCTTGACCCAGAAGCATGTTTCTTTTTTAAAGTTTCTATATTCATAATGATATTGATTTACATCTGATCGCTCTTGATCTTTGATCATGCCACCTGGAACTTTATTATCTGTTGGAGCTACTGAGTAATTAAACTTATATTCTGGCTTATCTTTAAGCTCATCAAAATTATAAGACATGGGAATGTTTTCTGTCTGCTATGTATCTATTTTCTAGATCTTTTTTCATCATTTTCATCTTTTTTGTAAACCACTTTATTATTTTCATCTCTGTAGTATTTGTATCTTCCAGATTGTCTGGCAGCGTTCATGTAATCTCTATAATATTTTCTCTCAGCTTCTCTTTTTTCTGTAAGCTTTAAATAATCTTGTTTTTTTTCAGGCGTCCAGAAGGGCTTAGTCATCCAACCCTCTGTTTCTTAAATTCAAAAAGCCAAGACCTTTATTTCCATATCTTTGAGTTTCTTGTTTTAGCTCTCTCCGTTTTGTACCTTCAGCAGCTTCTGCAATTATTTCTGATAAATCTCGTTGTGGCTCTACAACTCTAATTGGTTCGGGAGCAGTAGGCTTGGGAAGAACTTCTTTTGGCTGACTGGAACTCACTTTTTGCTTTGGATAAAACTCTCTTAATGCTTTTTGTTTGCCTCTTTTAAAATCAGTTTCAAATTTGTTATTTATAACTTTACTTTTGAATTTAGGTTTCTTGTTTAACTGTTTAAGAATATCTGTGAAGAGTGTTGTTTCTTTCATAGCTTTAGCTTGTTTGTCATTTGATAAATAAGTTGATGGGTCGTCGTTTCTAAATTGTTTAACAGGTTCTTCTACTATGGGCTGTTTGCTATATTTAAATTTAACATTGTCTACATAGTTCAACAGACGGTCTTCTTTTTTCTTTTCGTCCAAGGCGTTTGCCACGTCTGGTCTCCCAATTTCGTTCATTAAATTAGAATAGGTTCCAGTTGTAGGGTCAACAAAATATTTCTTTTTCATTTCTTTTTAGGTCCTAACTTCTCCAACATAAATTTTAAATTTTCTCGTTGTGCCTCTGTCATGTTTGCAATCTGAGCGCCTAGTTCTAAATATTCTCCGACGTCGATTGGTACTACGGGTTTTACTGGACCACCTTCATCATAGCTTTGACGAAAATCCTTTGTGAAAGAGTTTAATCTTTTTAGTAAATCTTTATCTCTATTGCCTCTACGGACTAGGTTTTTATCAATGGTCATAATTTATTCTCCTCCGACTATTGGCGGCACATTTTTATAATGGTCCTCTTGTTCTGGAATCATGAACTGATGGTATAATTGTTCTATTCTCTCATCACTTAAGAGTGGACCTTCTTTAAAGCTAAATTTTTTAGCTGTAATAAATCCTTTTAAATACATTGCAGCAGCTCTCTCAGGATTTTCTATTCCTCTTTTTTTGTACTCTTCTGTTATTTCTTTTAGTTTTGCTTTTTTCTTATTCATCTAGTTCTCCTATTTGTTGTAAGAACCAATCCTGAAATTTATTAGGGTCCACTACATAATAGTTAGAACCTGGAATTTTTCGTAGTCCCATTTCAAGAAGGTCTTGTTTAGCTTTTTTTATATACTTACCTTTGATTTTAACTGTGTCTCCGTACAGCCAGACTTTCCAAGTTTTATCCTTGATAGCAAACTGATGTTTGATTTCATGGACTTGGTGGTATCTATTTTCAAAAGTAAATCTCATATTTTTTTTCTCAAGCCGTCAGGACCATGAAAAGTCGTCAGTTTTTGAATAACAGCTTTTTCATTGGCAGCTGCTTCGGCTTAAGTGAGTTTTATAACAGGATTTGAATCTTACTAAATACTCGTCCAGGAAGGATTGTAGTCGTCTAGGTAATTTAATTAAAAATAAATGGTCGTCTAGGTTAGCTAGGAGTTTTAATTTCGTATCTTTTTCTGTCTGCACCTTCTGTAACTGTAATTTTCTTAAAGTACTTACTTAGGAATTTATACATGAATGGACCTTCCCAGTTCTTACGCTTATCGCAAATAATATTATGGTAAAAATTTAATCCTAACTTTTTTCTGTCTTTTTTCTTTGGATATTTCTTACCCTTCCAGTTTAAA
>ENA-ORXF01001801-ORXF01001801.1-marine-metagenome-genome-assembly--contig:-NODE-1801-length-13498-cov-18.939572_pt1 | contig 13498 bp, 17 predicted proteins | sample MGYA00237864_ERZ511476 | MGnify/ENA primary metagenome ERZ511476 (study PRJEB26306, sample SAMN06343908) | marine metagenome | isolation source: coastal waters | place: Atlantic Ocean: West Antarctic... | reverse complement strand
CAGGGAGGTTTTATCTCTCACCCCGAGGATTATGTAGAAGAAAAATCAGTGCCTAGAAAAAGGAATTATTATTAATGATTAAAACATTACTGTTACAATTTATTAAAACTAAAGGGAGAAACCCTAATAACTTAGAAATGATATTGCTTAGACAAAAAGCTGCTAAGGAAGGAATTAACGAAAGAAAAATTGTCAGCATGATTGATCGTCAACCTGTTAATGCTAACAAGCCTATCTTGGGTGGCAAAAATATTGTTGAGACAGATGAGCAGATGATACAAAGATTTAAAAATCAAAACAAAGAAGCTGTTGAAAGATTAAAAAATAAAAAAGATCCCCCAGAAAAATTAGCCGGCGGTGGTGTTGCAGGATTACTGGGTGAGAGAACAGGATTTAGAGGTGGTGGAATGGATATGGGTAATGCATCCAACCAAGCACAAAGCGCGTCTATGGGTAGTACCCAATCATCTACTAACCAAGGTCCTGCAGGTGGTGCATCTGCTGGTGGAAACTATGGCGGTAATAGAAACCCACAACAAACTTACGGTGGAGGAAATAATAACACTGGCGGTGGAGGAGGTGGCGGACCACCAAGCACTAATACCGGTGGCGGACAAAACACTACACCTACATTAAATAACATTATAGAAAAAATAAAACAAAAACAAATTAGTAAGTATTTACAAAATTTAGAAGAAGAAGATTTAGCAACCGGTATCGGACCTTTGCGTGGAATTTTAAAAGGGGGTAAAAGCATTTTTAAAAATTTAGAAGTTGTAGACCCTATGAAAAAAGGTAAAATAGGTGTAACCTACCAAGATCCAACTAAAGATTTTAGTATAACTCAAGACATTATGGATATGATTAAAGATCAAAAACTTGATCCTAAATTAAAATTTCAAGGAGGAAACAATTTAAAAAAAGGGGGCAATTTTTTTTACGAAGGAACTTTAGATAAAAATTTAAATCCAGAAGCAAGAGTTGGAATTAAAATGCCATTTAATTTTGGAAAAAAGATAAGAAAAAAATCAAAAAATAAATTTGACACCGATAGATTTTCTCCTGATATATCAAAATTTAATCTTGGAGATATGACTGGAATGAAACCTCAAACTACTCCAAATAATATGCAACTTGCAAAAGTGTTTAATACTAAAAAAGATTTACAAGGTCTTGGAGCTGCTAAAGAAAGTTATTTTGACACTTTAACAGAAGGAGGAGAAGCTTTAGACAAATTTAGAAAAAATGCTACTAGTATGAATAACCCGACAGGAACTTTTCAAGAATATAAAGGGTTAGGTGCACAATCTCAATTAGATACACTACTAGGAAAAGGAAATAAAAATGCAACCAAAAATCAAGAATTTATTCAAAATGCAATTGACCAAGGTTTTTTAGCAGATGAAAGTGATTTTAAAAATCAATTACCTTTTGGAGAAATTGGTGGTTTTGCAGACGGCGGACCGGCAAGACAAAACTTTGCCATGGGCAAACGTGCATTCTTAAAAATGCTAGCTGGAACTGGCGCAGGAATCGCGGGCCTTAAAACAGGATTGTTTGGATTAGGTAAAAAGACAGCAGTCAAAGAAGCTGTAAAACAAACTGCAGGATCAGGAGCCCCTCCAGCATATTTCTTTAAGCTAGTAAATAAAATTAAAAAACTTGGTGATGATGTAACTGAGACAGGTGCACTAGCAGAAAGACAAAATGTTAAACAATATAAAGATTATACTTTAACCGAAGACACTGCAACCGGTAGAATTGAAGTTCAAAAAATTAAACCTAACGCAGAAGGTTCTGACAATTTTGGTAATGGTTTAACAGAAGAAGTTTACATGGGTTACTCACCAGGTGAAACGGTTGTTGTTAAAGGTAAAGGAATTAAAACAAAACCTGAATACGATGAAGGCACTGCTTATCTTAGAAACGATGGTCCTAACACAGGTGATGTTTATGAAGAGGTAAGTGGAGTTACAGACGATATATTTAAAGAAGTAGGTGAAATTGTACCAGAAGTTATTAGAAAAACAAAAGCAGACGGTGGCCGTATTGGTTATGCAAAAGGTAAAGGTGTAATGACTTTATTAGATTTAGTAAAAAACAAATTTGGTAAAAAATCAATTACAACTGCAGACAAAGCACCTATCCCTCCAAAAACGCTAGAGCGTGATATGTTTAAAAAAGCTGATAATAGATTAAATGACAAAAGACAGATGACTGCTGATGAACTTGAAGATTTTGAAATGGAAATAGGAGGTGATAATTTAGAAGCCTATTATTTTGATGGCACAGTAGGTGACGCAAAAAGAATTTTAAAAGAGGAAGCAGATTACAAAGCAGAAATGTTTGCACAATATAAAATGGGTAAACTAGATCCAGTAGCCGGTGACAAGTCTCCAGCTAGAAAAAGATTCTTAGAAAAAAAATTAGAAGACGCAGAAATGAGTGGAGATAAAAGATTAATGAGTGTAGATGAAATAGAAGAACTAGCTACATTTGATTTAGGCACTGATATGGATAAAGCAATAAACAAATTTAAACAAAAAGACCTTAAACAAAAAACTGAACTTATGAACTTTGATCCTCCTAAAAATAGAAAATCAAATGCAACAGGCGGACTAGCTGCCATGCTAGGCGAGTAATGGATATATTAGACAGAATAAAACAGTTAGAAATTATCTATGGCGATGAACCAAGGCCCATGGTCCAAGAATCACGGAACATGTACGCTGATGGCCAGTTAGTACAGCCCAATATTGATGGATCACGGCCCGGGTATAGTGGTAAAGAGTCAACAACAAAACTAAGAAAATATTTATCTACTTTAGACCCAAAAACTAAAGTACAGCCAATGGCACTTTCAAAAAAATTTGATGTTGCTAGAAAACATGTTTATACAATTTTAAAAGAATATCCTAAAATAAAAACATTGGGAAAAAAAGAAGCTTTTAAACTAGTTCAAGATAAAACAAAAGCTAAAATATTAGAAACTCCAGTTGATGTTCCCACTCCTGTTTCTAAATTAAGAAAATTAGGAGGCAACACTAGAGATTACACAAGCGTGCGATGGCCTAATGATGAAGTAAAAAATAACTACATAAAAGATTTTAAACAAAAAAGATCAGGAACTAAAGCAGGTAAATCCGGATTGTCTAACGAAAAATTAGCTAAAAAATATTTTGGAAAAATTAATACTTCAACAATTTCATCCGTAGAAAGAACTAATAGAGTTTTACAACAAGAATTAGACTTACAATACCAAGAAGGAGATCCCAAAGAATTTCAAATTAAAAGAAAAAAAAGATTAAAAAAAACAGCAGATTTTACTGCTGGCGGAACAGATGATTTTCCTTTTCACCACATTAGACAAATTGGAGGTGAAGTACCTTTAACTACTGATGATATTGCAGTAATTAATAAAAAAATGAATTCTAAAATAGCGCCTTATAATAAACCTTTAAATGCAATAGCGGATGCTATTTCAGACAATATAACATACTCATTTGAAGCTATGCAATCAAAACAAGAAGGCAAGGCTTTAGATTATTTAAAACGTGTTGATGAACTAAACAATAATGCAGAATCAATTGTAAAAAAAGCTGTTAAAGATTTACCAAAAGAATATAAAAATTTAATTGGTTTTAATAAATTTTATGCAAGAACAGATGAGTATGGTTTCCCTTTAGATGATAAAGTTAGGGTTGAAAAAATTGGTGGAACTAAAACAACAACCGGAGCAATACCTTTAAATGATTTAACTAAAGATCAAGCATCTATATTAAGAAAACAAATTAAAACAGATGCAACAGCTGGAAAAAATATAAATCAAAAACAAATATTATCTCAATTAGAAAAACTAGGTTGTGGTAAATCTGCTGGTGGTAGAATTATGTTTGGAGAAGGTACTTCATGTGCAATTAAAGGTAAAAAAATATTAGCAGAGGGTTTAAAAATTGGATTTAAAAAAGGAGAGCAGGCTATGTTAGCAACTGCTATATTAAAAGCTGGTAAAAGTTTAAAAGACATAACTTCACTAAGAGCATTGATAGGACCAGCAGCGGTAGGTTTTATTGCAGCAGAACAAGCAGCATATGTTGGGTATGATGTGTTATCAAAAGGTAAATCATTTAAGGAAGCAATCGGTGATAGTGCATTTAATTATTTATTAGGTGATAAAACTAAAGTTAATGAAAAAAAAGAGAGAAACAAAAGAATGATTGAAGAAGGTATGACCTCGGAACAGATGGGTAAAATAGGAAATCTTGAATCACAATCTGACAGAATTATTTATGGAAATAGCCTGTTAAATAAAATTAAAGATGCTAAACAAGGTCAATTAGATGAAATGTCAAATGATCCTAGTATAGATTATCTTCCAAACAGAACTGATGAATTTAAAAAACAAGAAGATGATGCTAGAACAAATTTAAGAGAGTTTTATAGAGGTGATACAAATTTTACAGCAGATCAAGAAGGAGCGCAAAAAGCATTGGCAGAAGGATTAAGAAGAAATGAACTTGCACAACTAAGATCTGTAGATAATATTTTTCAAAGTAGAAAAGGTGATTTTAACAGAAATGCAAGAATAAGTGATTTAATGTTAGAAAAAAAAAGAGAAGCAATGCAAAACCCTGACGTATTAAATTACATGGGCCAGTATCCAACAACACTTGGATTTGCAGGCGGCGGTATAGCAGGATTATCGGGTAGAGATAAATCAGGACCAGCGCCGACAGGCGGTCCTCTTTCTCAAGGCTTGTTTTCTTTAAGAAATAATGGTAAGAAACGATAACGGAGAATAAATGGCAGATATAGATAAAGGACTCCCGAACACTCGTACTGAATTAGAAGTTCCTGGGCAGGAGCAAGAAGTCGATGTTACGGAACAAACAGAGCAACAACCCGTAGAAGTAACACCAGAAGAAGATGGTGGTGCAACTATTAATTTTGATCCGGGTGCCGTGAACCAATTAGGTTCTGAATCACATTTCGATAACCTTGCAGATATATTACCGGAGACAACTCTAGATCCAATTGGATCAGACCTTAGAAGTAACTATCAAGATTATAAAGCATCAAGAAAAGATTGGGAAAGTTCTTATATCAATGGTCTTGACCTTTTAGGATTTAAATACAATAACAGAAACGAACCTTTTCAAGGAGCGTCAGGTGCAACTCACCCCGTATTAGCAGAAGCTGTAACACAGTTTCAAGCACTAGCTTACAAAGAATTATTACCATCAGATGGACCCGTTAGAACACAAATGTTAGGTGTCTCGAGTCCAGTTAAAGAGCAACAAGCTCAAAGAGTAAAAGATTTTATGAACTATCAGTTGATGGATCAAATGAAAGAGTATGAGCCAGAATTTGATCAAATGTTATTTCATTTACCTTTAGCAGGTTCAACATTTAAAAAAGTTTACTATGACGATTTATTAGGGAGAGCTGTATCTAAGTTTATCCCTGCGGATGACCTTGTTGTTCCGTATACGGCTACCTCATTAGACGATGCGGAATCTGTTATTCATGTAATTAAAATTTCTGAAAATGATTTACGAAAACAACAAGTAAATGGTTTTTACACAGACATAGAATTATCAGAACCATCTGATGTTACAGATGCAGATAAAGTAACAGACAAAGAACGTGAGATTGAAGGTGTTTCTAAAACAGCAAGAGGAGAAAAACTTTACACGTTATTAGAGTGTCATGTTAATTTAGATTTAGAAGGTTTCGAAGACGTTGGAGAAGATGGAGAACCAACAGAAATAAAATTACCTTATGTCGTTACAATCGAAGAAGGTAGTCAAAAGGTTTTGTCTGTAAGACGAAACTTTGCGCCCAATGATCCATTAAAAACTAAGATCCAATATTTCGTCCACTTTAAATTTCTGCCAGGACTAGGGTTTTATGGTTTTGGATTAATTCATATGATTGGCGGATTAAGTCGTACGGCAACGGCGGCTCTCCGTCAGTTGTTGGACGCAGGAACATTATCAAACTTACCAGCAGGATTTAAACAAAGAGGTGTTAGGGTCAAAGACGATGCTACACCAATACAACCAGGTGAATTCAAAGATGTTGATACACCAGGTGGTAATCTAAAAGATGCTTTCGTATTCCTTCCATACAAAGAACCTTCAGCTACATTATTACAGTTGATGGGAATAGTTGTTCAAGCAGGACAAAGATTCGCGTCAATTGCTGACATGCAAGTCGGTGACGGGAACCAACAGGCGGCTGTTGGTACGACTGTAGCTCTTTTAGAACGTGGTTCTAGAGTGATGTCAGCAATCCACAAAAGATTATACGTGGGATTAAAATCAGAGTTTAAGTTGTTGTCAAAAGTATTTGCTACATACTTACCTCCTGAATATCCCTACGATGTTGTGGGTGGACAGAAGAATGTTAAAGTTACAGATTTTGACGACAAAGTTGATGTATTACCTGTTGCAGATCCAAACATATTTTCAATGAGTCAAAGAATATCTTTAGCTCAAACTGGATTACAACTTGCAATGGCAAGTCCACAGATTCATAATTTATATATGGCATACAGAAAAATGTATGAGGCTTTAGGTATAAAAGACATAGATAGAATTTTACCGCCCCCACCTCCAACTCAACCTAAAGATCCAAGTCTTGAACATATAGATGCATTAGGCGGGAAAAAATTTCAAGCATTTCCAGGACAAGATCATAGAGCACACGTTACGGCTCATTTAAATTTTATGTCACTTAATTTAGTTAGAAACAATCCAACAGTTATGGCATCAATACAAAAAAATATTTTAGAACATATTTCATTGATGGCAACTGAACAGGTGCAATTAGAATACAGAGAACAAATGCAAGAAATGCAAGAACTTGCACAACAAGCTGCAGTTAATCCACAAGCAAAACAACAAATGGATGAAATGACTCAAGGTATCGAAGCAAGAAAAGCTGTATTGATTGCAGAGATGACAGGCGACTTCATGAAGGAAGAAAAAGAAATTACATCACAGTTTGATTCAGATCCTTTATTAAAATTAAAATCTAGAGAGGTTGATTTACAAGCAATGGAGAACCAACGTAAACAAGAAGAATCGACTGCTAAACAAGAGTTAGATAGAGCAAAATTACTCCAAGCAAGAGAATCAGGACAGCAAAAAATGGAACAGAACGAAGAATTAGCAGAATTAAGAGCTGATACATCGCTTGAAAAACAAGAAATAGCAAATGATGCAAGATTTGAGCTTGCAAACATGAAACCAAACAGATAAAAGGACATTATTATGATGAATTATAAAAAATCTAAAAAAGTTAAAATGGAAGATGGCAAAAAAATTGTTGATCCAAGATCTTTAACTAGTTTTAGAGGAAAAAACTTTATAAGCACAGGAAACAAGCAAGAAGTTGCAGGTTCTGGCGCTGCTAGAAAACAAAAACCCGTAACTTGGATTTAATTCATGTGGTTAGGTGCAATTAAACTAGCGTTAAACGCTGGAACGCATATTTACAAAAAGAAACAGGAAACTAAAATGCTTATGGCTGATGCACAAGCTCAACATGCATCTAAAATGGCCACAGGTGAATTAGCATTTAGCGGCAAACTTTTAGAAGCTAGACAAAACGATTACAAGGACGAGGTAGTTCTTGCAATTTTGACACTTCCCATAATTGTCCTTGCATATGGGGTTTGGTCAGATGATCCACAGGCTATGGACAAGATAAAAGTATTTTTTGAGCATTTCCAAGCGTTACCTAAATGGTTTACTAATTTATGGGTGCTTGTATGCGCTAGTATATTTGGTATAAAGGGTACACAAATATTTAGAAACAACGGAATTAAAAAATAATGGATAAAAATAACAAAACAAAAGTTAAAAAAGTAATTAAAGGTTTGAAAAAAGCATCTAAGTTACATGCAGGTCAAGCTAAAGTATTAAAAAAAATAATTAAAAAAGGTAGGTAGATAATGTCTTTTAGAAAATTTTTAATGGATAAAGTTATAAGTTCGGTAAAACCAAAAGTTAACACAACAACTTTAGGTACAGCTAAAAGTAAACTAGCTAAAGCAATACAGAAAGAAAAAGCCTCTAGTGCAAAATTAGGACAAACTAAATTTGAAGCGGCAAACCCAAAATTTAGAGGCAAAAAATTTACATTTGCTCCTGTAGGAAAAGCTGTAAAAGAATCGGATAAAAAAAAACAAATTATAAAAGATAATACTAAAGTAATAAGTAAAATGTTTAAAAAAGTATTGGAGAAAAAATAATATGAGAATGAGTTATAAAACAGGTAAAGACGTTAAAAAAAAAGTTAAAGGTGGTGGATCAGACTTTGGAATGTTAAGTGTAAAAGCTGGTATAGACAAAAACCCAAACGCAACACAAGCAGATAGAATTGCCGGTGCAACAAAAGGCAAAAAAAGAACAATGGCTATGGGTGGCGGAATGATGAGAAAAGAATTCGGTAAAGGCGGTGGAGCCGATACACATGTTACTAAAGATGGTAGAACTGTTAAAAAAGGTCTTTACTATTATATGAACAAAGCAAAAAAATCTGGTAAAAGCAAACCTGGTAAAGGTTCTGTTACAGACAAAGCTTTAAAAGCATCAGCAAAGACAGCAAAGAAGCCAACTAAAAAAGCGTAATGGCTAGAACTGCAGCATGGCAGAGAAAAGAAGGCAAGTCTAAATCTGGTGGATTAAATAAAAAAGGTGTTGCATCTTACAGAGCAGCTAATCCAGGATCAAAACTTAAAACAGCAGTCACAACTAAACCTTCTAAATTAAAAGCAGGTTCTAAAGATGCTAAACGTAGAACTTCATTTTGTGCAAGAATGAAAGGTATGAGAAAAAGACAAAAACCAAGCAACAATACAGGTGATGATAGATTATCTAAATCACTTAGAAAGTGGAATTGTTAATGAGCCCAGAAAACGCATTATATAAATTACAAAGAGCGCTCGAATCCCAGTTAGAAAATTTAACTAATGTTATAACTACTGGAGTTGACAGCATGGAAAAATACAGATATATCTTAGGACAAATCAATGCATTGGAATCAATGCGTCAGGAACTTTCAGGCCTGCTTAACTCAGAGGAGAAAAATGAAGGAACAGTCATCGATATTGGGCTCCACAAGTCCAAGGATAGCAGTACCGACTAAAAATTTAGTTGGTGTAAAAAAATCAGAACCAAAAAAAGAAAAAACAAAATTACCACAACCTACCGGTTGGAGGATGCTTGTTTTACCATTCAGAATGAATGAGAAAACAAAAGGCGGAATCTTACTAGGTGGTGAAACTGTAGATCGACAACAAGTAGCATCACAATGCGGAAACGTACTTGCGATGGGAGATGCTTGTTATGTGGATAAAGATAGATATCCAAATGGTCCATGGTGCAAGGTTGGGGATTGGGTAGTCTTTGCTCGTTACGCAGGATCTCGTATTGAGATTGATGGCGGAGAAGTACGTCTTCTAAATGAAGATGAAGTTTTAGCAACCGTAGAGGATCCAAAAGATATCCTCCACAAATATTAACATAGGAAGGACACTATGCCAGAAACAAATACAATAAAAAAAGATGAACAGATGGTAGATATAGATACTTCAGGTCCAGAGACCGAAGTTAATTTACCAGAAGAAACAACACAGGAAACAGCACCCACAGAACAGGAAACAGCAAAAGAAGAAACTATAAAAGTTGAAACAGAAAAAAAAGATGATGAAAAATTAGAGGACTATAGTCAAGGTGTTCAATCACGTATTGCAAAACTTACTCGTAAGATGAGAGAAGCAGAACGTAGAGAACAAGCAGCTGTAGAATATGCCAGAGCGGTAGAACAAAAGAGACAAGTTGATAACGAAAGATTTCAACAAGTTGATTCTGCTTATACTAAAAAATTTGAGGACAATGTAAAACTAGGGATGGATTCAGCGCAAAAAGAACTTGCAATGTCTATTGAAGCTGGGGATGCGGCGGCTCAAGTTGAGGCTAATAAAAGGATTGCTACACTTGCATTTGAAAATGCAAAATTAGAACAAATAAAAGAACAGCAACCTATTATACAGCAACCTGTAAATATACCTCAACCACTTCAACAACAGGTACAAGATATTCCTTCGCCAGATCCTCAAGCAGAGAACTGGGCAACTAGAAATACTTGGTTTGGACAAGATAAAGCTATGACTTATACAGCTTTTGAGATCCATAAAGATCTTGTAAGTGAAGGTTTTGACCCTCAATCTACCGAATACTATGCAGAAGTTGACAATAGAATTAAAGTTGACTTTCCGCACAAATTTGGTAATAATGAAACTAAACAAACGGCCAAGCCCGTTCAGTCGGTCGCTTCAGCTAATAGAAGTGTAAAATCTGGTCGCAAAACTGTGAGACTCACATCTTCACAGGTAGCAATAGCTAAAAAATTAGGTGTGCCACTAGAAGACTATGCAAAACAATTAAAACTCACGGAAGGAGCATAAGCATATGACAAATGAAAACGATAAAAAAGTAACTTCACGTGCGAGCCAAACTCGGTCAAATACTGATAGACCAAAAGAGTGGGCTCCTCCATCTTCTCTAGATGCACCGACTGCGCCGGATGGATTCCGACACAGATGGATACGAGCAGAGAGTTTAGGGTTTCAGGACACTAAAAATATCTCTGGAAGATTAAGATCTGGTTATGAATTGGTGAGAGCCGATCAATATAAAGATTCTGATTTTCCCGTAGTCACTGATGGTAAATACGCAGGAGTGATTGGGGTAGGTGGCCTTGTACTCGCAAGGGTGCCCGAAGAAATCGCAAAGTCGAGAACTGAATATTTTAGGAAACAATCTGAAGGTCAGGACGAGGCTATTGAAAGTGATTTAATGAGGGAAGAGCATAAGAGTATGCCAATCAATATTGATAGGCAATCTCGCACAACCTTCGGTGGCAAAAAGTAATTTTACTTAAACCAACGGATTAAATCAATCGTACTGGAGGCCTCTAGGGGCAGGTACATATAAGGAGACAACAACTATGGCAAATAGAAATGAAGCCGGATTTGGACTAATTCCTTCAATGGTTGCTGGTAATACACCATCAACTCATGGAATGTCTAAATACGAAATAGACGCTGCTGAATCTAATGCTATTTTTAACGGAGAGCCAGTAAAGGTAGATATTTCTGCATCTACTGGTGGATACATCGTAACAGCGGGTGCTGGTACTGCGGCGGTTGGAACTCTAGGTGGTGTGTTTTTCACAGCAGCTGGAACTTTAAAACCAACGTTCAGTAACTTTTACCCTGCATCGACAACTCCTGCAAATAGCGAAGACGTAACAGCCTTTGTATACGACAACCCAAACCAAGAATATATTATTGCATCTGATGCTACTTTAGGTAGTTCACTTGCATTAAGAAAATCTAAAATTGGATTGACGTACGCCACTACATCAGTAGCTGGTTCAACACTAACAGGTAGATCAAGCGTTATGCTGGGCATCTCAACTGCGGCAACAACTGCTAAACAATTGAGAACGGTCAGAATCGCTGAAGATATCGAAAACCAAGATCAAACTGCAGCAAAATGCTCAATGGTAGTATTAATAAATCTGCACCAATACAAAGTTGGATCTTTGGCAACAGGAATATAGGAGTATAAAATATGGCTATATCAAGAGCACAACTCGTAAAAGAGTTAGAGCCAGGATTGAATGCACTATTCGGCCTGGAATATAATAGGTATGATAATCAGCACGCTGAAATTTATACTAATGAATCAAGTGACAGAGCTTTCGAAGAGGAAGTAATGTTATCTGGATTCGCGAACGCACAAGTAAAAGGTGAAGGTTCTGGAGTATCATATGATGATGCACAAGAAACTTTTACAGCACGTTACAACCATGAGACAATGGCTTTAGCATTTGCTATCACGGAAGAAGCTATCGAAGATAATCTTTACGATAGAATCTCTTCTAGATACACAAAAGCTCTAGCTAGATCTATGTCAAATGCGAAACAAGTAAAAGCAGCAGCTCCTTTGAACAATGGTCTACCAAGTGTAGCTACGTTCAAATCAGGCGATGCCGTATCACTATTTAACACTGCACACACAACTGTCAGTGGGAAAAATGTTAGTAATACACTTGCAACGCAAGCAGACTTAAACGAAACTTCGTTAGAACAAGCAATGATTGATATCTCTGCTATGACTGATGAAAGAGGTTTAAGAATAGCGGCGAAAGCAGTCAAAATGATTGTTCCACCTGCTAATCAGTTCAATGCTGAAAGACTTATGAAGTCTCAAGGTAGAACTGCTACTGCTGATAATGACATAAACGCAATTGCGTCTATGGGAATGCTTCCTCAAGGTTACAGAATAAATAATTTCTTAACTGATACTGATGCGTTTTACATTATCACTGATGTGCCAAACGGTATGAAAATGTTCACAAGAACTCCATTGACAACTGCAATGGAAGGTGACTTTGATACTGGTAACGTTAGATACAAAGCTAGAGAAAGATACTCGTTTGGAGTTTCTGACTATAGAGGTATCTACGGTGTAGAAGGTGCGTAAGCAATAAAACTTTTTGTGGCCGGACATGTTTCGGCCACATTCAATTAATAGAAAGAAAAACTAATGAAAAAATTCCTAGTAAATATATGGGCCTATGATCATCATGCAAAATTTGAAGTTTTGTCTGAAGATAATCCTGTTTCCCTTGAAAAATCAATCCTTGACAAGTTGGGAGAAAAGAGTATAAATTGGGAATCTCTCGGAAATAGTTACGATCCGGGACTAAATCGAATAACTTTTGAGGAGGTTGTTTATGATACAAGACCTATACAAAGCAAAAAGGTCCTTGGAGTTGAAGTGGGAACAAGAGCATATTAATGAAGATAGATATACTCTTAACATGGTTAAGCTCGATGATAAAATCAAGCAAATCATTACTGAAATTAAGCTTGAAGAAGCTGAAATCGCTCACAGGCAGAATAACGTTGAAGGCGTTGCTCCGCAAGTTTCTGTAGCTACTTAGACCAAAAGCTACATCGCTGAAATCGCACTTTTACTGTAGGATCTCTTGCACTTTATTAAAAAATAACATATAATTTTACCACTATACAAAAAAATAAACTTTAAATGTAGACGCGTATAGTCGACAACCCCTAGGGACTACATTTAAATATTCTAGGAGGAATATAAATATGGCATCAACAACATTTACAGGGATCGTTCGTTCAGAAAACGGATTCTCTGATATAACAAAAGCAGCATCAACTGGTGCAATTACTACTAACTCTACTTACTCTAATAATGCTTCAATTGGTGGAACTTTAGATATTGGTGGAACTTTAGATGTTACAAGTGCAAGTACCCTTACAGGTTTAGTATTTGCTAAAAACATTGCGCCAACTTTAACGGGTCAAACAGTAACTGCAAAAGCTACAGCAAGTACAAATACATATGTTGCAGGTATTAACGTTAACCCTTACACAGGAGCAAATGCT
>ENA-ORXF01001800-ORXF01001800.1-marine-metagenome-genome-assembly--contig:-NODE-1800-length-13500-cov-5.389630_pt1 | contig 13500 bp, 18 predicted proteins | sample MGYA00237864_ERZ511476 | MGnify/ENA primary metagenome ERZ511476 (study PRJEB26306, sample SAMN06343908) | marine metagenome | isolation source: coastal waters | place: Atlantic Ocean: West Antarctic... | reverse complement strand
ATTTTCAGAATTTTCTAAATCAATAGATTGTTCTACTAACTTTTTAACTCTTCTGTTTTGAATGGTAGATAATTTGTTTTGTAATAAAGGAGTAAATGTTTGTTTATAATTACTTATAGATTCTTCTTCACTAATGTTATCTTTTTGTGATTGGATAATTTTATCTGTTTCTGATTTTAATTCCAATACTGCTTTTTTTGCAATTAATTTTTCTTCATTATCTCTTTTTTTAATATAATAGTCTTGAACTCTTCCAGCTACAGTAGATAATGCAGCACCCATTGTTCTATTTGGATCAATTCTTATATTGGATTGAATAGAACCTACTTCTGCAGTTGGTCTAGCTTTAGATGTAAAAGTTGGTATTTTTGGCATTTATTTATTTTCCACCTCCAGAACCTAAAGTCATTAAACTTTGACCTGCTTTAGCATAGTACCCTAGTTCAGTAGCTCTTGCTTCATTTTTAGCTACTTGTCCTTGCATACGAGCAAAGTTTGCTTTTTCTAATTGTTGTGATTGTTTTACTTTAGAATTGTAAGTTGTAATATCCTTTTCTATTTCTGCTTGTTCTGCGTTATATCTTAATATTCTTAAACCAGATCCTGAAAGTTCAACATTAGATGTTAATATTGCAGTTTTTGTTTTACCTTCAAGTTGTGCAAATTGTTGGTCAAATTTAGCAAGATCAAATTCATTTTGCTTTTCAACCATTTCAGCTTCTTGTTCTGCAATCGTAGCATTTCTATTTTGAACAGCTTGATTATACTTACCTGCGGCACTTGCCTGTTTTGCTGCAGCAATATCAAATACAAAACTCATTAGAACAACCTCGCATATCTATAATGGTCTGAACCATCAAATCCGTATTTCTTCATTAATCCTTCTTCCTTTAATCCTAACCATTTAGCAAATTTTAAACCCATAGTAAAATCTGCTCTTACAGCAGTTTGTACCCTGTGGATTTCATTTTCTTTTGCTAATCTTGCAAAGTTTTTTTTAATAGCTCTAGCAATAACTAATGGATGATCCCAAACTTTACTACTTGCTAACACCCAGCCTTCTGCAACTCCATTCCAAATAATTTTCATACCAGCAGACGCAATAGGTTCGTCATTAATGATACAAGTATAAGCTAAACCTGTCTGTTCTAATTCCATTGCTTCTCCTTCAAATTGAGCATCTTTATCCATAAGAACATGGTTCATTTGGTTGGCTAGAATAATCTTACCATGTTTTGAAATATAAGGCACTATTTGTAAAATATCTTTAGTCATTGGTTTGCAATTCTGGGTATAATGATAAAACAGTCAAAGGTAAAGGTTGAGTTTGTCTAACAAATATAAATCCATCTGTATCATAATTACCTCTAAACTCTACTGCTTTGTCTCCTGTAAATGTGGGTATACCTTGATCCATCACATCTGCAGAAGTACGGAATGGTATTCGTTCCATATCAGAAAGATTAGGTCCTACTTCTACTCCTACACTTTCATATAATCTTACAGTAATTTCGTAAATTCTTTTTGTTTTTCCTTGAGATGTACCATTTTGAGAACCAGCATCTAATCTCATGGTTTGTAAAATAGAATTATATCCTAATCCTACTTTCACATCTGTGGAAGATCTATCTAAACTAACAGAGCCAGAAGAAACTATTTTTGTAGGATGAGTTGCACCATCTGCTAATATGTGAACTGTTTGACCTTCTAAATGATCTAATCCAGAAAGAGTAGTAACAGCAGTTCCGCTATAAGCTAAAGCACTATCTAAATAATTAAAAGTAGTATTATCTGTTTCTGTAAAATCAACATTGTTTAAATATTCTACATACCTTCTACTAGAACCATTTACAGTTCTTTTAATAATAACATATACTTGATATTCTGTATCATCAGTTGGTATAACCGCAACACTTTCGCAAATAGATTTTCCTTCGCTAGTTGCAGTAAGTCTAGCAATGTCAAAACTAGAAATAGTTAAGTAATCTAAACCTGTAGATACCACTTCTTTAATAGTAACTACATTACTAGAAACAGTAGCGGTAAAATTGCTATCTGCATCAATAAGAGTTTTTAAATTAGTAGCTGTTTGGTTGTTGCTAGTAGCGTTGTGAAAAAATCCAGAAGTAGCAGAAGTGGCAGAAGTAAAAGTGGTAGTTGTGCCATCTGATTTTTTTAAAACAATTCTTGTTCCATTTTTTATATTTGCGTAATCTGTAACTGTAATAGTAGCTGTTCCAAAGATACCTCCAAAAATATGTCTGTGCCAGGCTGTTACTTGTTGTTCTCTTTGGTAAGTTAATCCTACTAACTCTCCATCTCCTCTAACAGCATAAATAATTTGATTAGGTTCTTGCTGGTAAGCAATTTGTGTTAGTCCACCTTCAGTAATATGCTCTGCAAGAATGGTCATATCAGGAGCAAGATAACCATCTACATCAAAGTTATAGGCTAGTTCTCTAATTTTTCTTTTTGCTCTTTGTAGAAATAAAGTTGCGTTACCTACTGCAATCGCATCTACATTTGCAGAACCATGGTTAGATTGTTTCTTAATAAGAATATTGGTTGGTGTAACTGCAGAGTCTGTTCCACCACCTGACACTGTAAACTCACCACCTGCTGTACCTATAATTAAAGTTCTAGTTGCAGTCATAAACCTAATTGCGTTTACTTGGTTGGAAGCAATCGTATATACAATAGAATCATCATCTGAGATTGTTCCTGTAAGATTAGCATCCATGTTTTCATAATCTCCTGACTTAGAAAAAAATACTGTTTGTGGTTGATTGGTTGTTCCTGCAAATACTAATCGTTGCTCAAAAAAAGTTACACAAGAAGGATGACCTGTAGTGTCTGAAAAAGCTCCGAGATACCAATCAGTAATAGCATTAGCATTAGTAAAGGCTGTAGTAATAGTTGCTACAGCGACAGTTGCATTAGTTCTTGCTGTAATAACTCCATAACCTCCGTTAAAATGTATTTGCCTACCTACATCTGTAGCTAACCAACCTACTCCACCATTAATACCTGTAATAGCAGATGCAGTAATATTTCTTGATCCTGTAGATGCGTTTGAAGGTGTTAAAGTAGTAGTAGTTATATTGGGATCTTGAAATGGTCCTTTAGTAAAACTTACTTCATCTAAACTCCAAGTAGTATGACCAGTACGAGATAGTTTTGCTACTTCGTGAGATGGGTGAGTAATGTACATAACATCTGCAGACTGTGCAAATTTAATATCAAATAATTGTGCTGTTGTGTAAGGTGTAGTTATTTCAAATACTTTATTAGAAACACCACCAGAACTATATGTTGTAAATCCTGAACTGTTTATATCAGTTCCATCTTTATCTTGTAATTCAAATGTGTTGGTAGTTTTGTCTGCAACTAAAAATCTTTTACCATTAACTTCTGTCATACCTGCAACAGCAGTAATTACTACTTCATCTCCATTAGAGTAACCATGAGAAGTAGCAGTTACTACTGCAGGATTAGCTTTAGTAATTCCTGATATAGTTTTATCTCCTTCTAACACTGAACCATTGTCTTTGTAGACACGAATTTTAAGATTAGAAAACTCTAACATATAAGTTTGAGTAGTAGAAAATTCAAAAGGAATAAGTCTAGTTTTGTTATCGCTGTCTGCTACCTCTGCAACAAAAGATGTTCCTGGTCTACGAGCTGCAGCACCATGAGGATATACAATTAAATTTTCTAAAGTCTTACAGCCTGAACTGTATTTAGTAAGATCATTACGACCATCTAGTCTGGGAGATAGTTCTCCACCTGTAAAGTTGGTAAGCTGTACCGCAACTCTAGCCATAAATTAAAACCTTGAATTTATAAAAGTACCAGCGTCAATAGCATCTGCCATTCCTAAATCTTGTGATACATTCTGACCTTCTGTAGAATCTACAAATCTAGCATCTCTTAATTTTTCTTGAAATAATTTATACATATTTTGTGCAACAGGATTAGAAGAAGTTACTCCGTAAGCAATGTCTGCACCCAATGCAGCAGATAAAGTTTCTCTTAGTAATTCATCATATTCATTAGGATCAGTAACTCTTGATACATATAAAATTTTCATAGTAGAGGTATTGCTCAATACTTTTCTACCTTCTACTTTGTAATCAGAATCGTAATCTAAAATAACTAACAGTCGTAAGCAGTCCGAAGGTAAAGTATATTGATACTTAAATCCCCATGCTGGAGCTGTTGAGTCTGCAGCTAGTTCTATTCTTTTTTGTAAACAGTTCCAAGGATGAGATCTAAATACTGCGTCTCTTACTTGAGTGTATCTTGAATTACAAAGTCTACCATTTTTTGAATCTTCTGATAGGGATAGAATAGTAGTAGCTCCTAATTGATTTAATGATCCATTACAAATGTCTACTATAGATGCCATCTATTTTTTCTTTGCTGTCTTAGCTGCTCTTTTAAAATTTGCTTTGGTTGGAGATCCTTTAGATCCTGGTTTTTTCATTTTCTCATTTGAGCCAGATTTAATTCTTTTTCTTTTTGCGTGAATGTTTGCGTATAAACCTTTTTTCATTATATCTACTCCTTTGTTATATATTTTCTTCTTATTTTTCTATTGGTCATCCGTTGCCAGATTTCCGCTTCTGTTCTCTCATTATGAATATCAAATCCATTATGAGAAGATGCTGTGTGTTTAAATCTGTCTACCAAAACAAATCTATAAACATAATCATCTTTCTTAAAATGTAACACAGGTTTGACTTCTTTCAAATGTTTCATTTAAAGAAAGATGGGGGATTGCTCCCCCACCCAAACTATTTATTAGTCTTTAACATATAATAGTTGCAACTGAATAGTACCAGCACCATTAGCACCTGCTAATGTAACTGTAACTGGAATACCATCTTCGTCAGCATCAACTACTGTGTTTCTACCTAAAGCCATAGTATCTGCAGCAACAACTGTTTCTGCAGAAGTTGAAGCGGCTGCTGCTTTATACTCATCAACATCAAGAGCAACTGCTGTTCCTGCTGAGTTTGTATAAGCACCATGTCCAACTGATATAGTTGTGCTTGAATTAAGAGCATCATAACTTACTGATCCGCTTAAGATTCTTGCACCATTAGGGATAGTGAACATAGTTATAGTAGATTGTTCTGTTGCTGCTTCGTACTCTGCAAATGCAACTCTTACTCTACCAGCTAGTTCATTAGTATCAACCTTCTCAGAAGGAACACTAACTATCTTCGCATATTGTATTGAATTAGCCATATTTTATATCCTCCTATTATGCTTCTACGCAAGTTATACCAAGGACTTTAGCTTCTTCCATTCTAGTAGCACCGATGCTTTGGCAGTAGTACACTTGAGTGGCATAAGATTTGTCAGCTCTTTCGTCAATTCTAGCGGAAATATCTTTTCCGATTCCTAGAGCTATTCCATCTTGTGCAAAAGCTACACAAAGTCTGTCATTACCAGATTTTGTAAGTCTGTTGGATGTTGTAAATTTAAACCCAAGAAACGTATCAATTTCACCATGAACCAATGCTTTGATTGTGTTGAAATCTGAACTTGTTACTTCGGTTGTTGAAAGTAGATTATTGATCTGCTCAGGTCCTACAACGATGTGTCTAGGAATTGAAGGATCAACACTAGCCAAATCAAAAGTCTGCTTAGCAGTTCTTAATTTAGCGATTGTTAAACCAGTTCCACCAGCAGCGATTGCAGTTTGAGAAGCAGTTGAAGTTGCACCTGTTTCACCTGTAAAGGCAGTACCAGTTGCACCAGCAATAATCACATCATCCATAGCTCTACCCATTGCCATTGCAGCAGCTTGAGCGTAAGAAGATGTTGGATCGATTAAGAGTCTTACTTTATCCTGAGTGTCTATTAGATCAGCATATTCGTAATCAGCAAGTGATACTCTTCGTCTTGAATGAGGTGTATCAATTTGCGGAGTGTCGGAATGTCTGCTAGTTTTTAAAACTGCAGTTACTGAACCAACTTGGTCAAAAAAAGCATTTTTTCCAACCACAGATTCAACTCGGACTTTGTCTCTTAATAACGATCCCATTTGTTGGGAAAGCATTTGAATGTTAGCAGAATACTGCTGAACAAATGCTGTAGTTATTTGTGATGACATATTTGTCTCTCCATTTATTAAAGTTAAATATTAACAACCCACATGGTCATTAATAAAATTAAAACAGAAAGGTTCTCCGTCAAAATTGACAGGCATTTCTTGCATTTAAAGTCTGTTAGACTAGAGTCTATTCCTTCTTGTCAGTAAGGTTCTTGCGAATTGTCTTACCTTTAACCCATTTATAATAAATATCTGCAGTTGGCAAGGGATTTGTTTTCTGGTTCTCAGAACCTGTTTCCTTAACCAACCGCAATATTTCTAATCTAATCTCTTGATCGTTTAGATTATTATTCTGCATTTAACATTTCTCTTAATGTATAGACTTGTTGAACCACCTTATCGTGATCTGGGTGATTTTTATTCCAGTAAGGACTATTGGTATCATTAGTCAAAGTAGTTATTTCTGATTCAATATCTTTCATAGTATCTACATTTTCGCTTTCTGTAGAAACAATTTTATCCTCAGACATCATATTAGCAATTTTTGCAAATCCTTTTATAATTTCTGGATGATCTCCTACCCTTGTTCCATCTTGTAGTTGCATATCTAATACATCTGGATTAATATTTGCTTTAGCTAATGCACCAGCTTGTTTAACTTTACCTTCAAAGTCTCTACCCCACTCTTGTCTTAGCTGTTGTTCCGCTTGAACTTGAGCAGTCTCTGTATCAATCTTTGATTGCTGTGCAGTACCTTCCATATTATTTTTATAGAAATCCAAAATACCTTCAGCTTGTTTATTATTCAAACCTAGTTTATGAGATTGTTCTGCAAATGATTTAATTGCACCTTCATCAAAATTAACTACATCAGATTTAACATTTAATTTATATTGATCTGCTGTTTCTGGTCTACCTAATTTTGAATACACTTCACTCCACTGATCGTCTGTTGAGTTGTTGTTAGGAATAACTACCTTGTCCTGACCAATCATTTTAGTTGCGTTGATGTAACTTTTTGCTAGTGCATCAATCTCCGTAAATTTTTCTATACTAGGATCGCTTCTAAACTCTTCACTGATAGACTCTTTCCAAGAAGAGGGTGTTATAGGTGTATCTGATTTTGCAACTGTATTAAGTGTTGCTGTTGGTTGGACTGTTTCTGTAGATGGTGTCGTTGTTTCTACAGGCACAGTTTCCTGTGTTATCTGTTCGTTTGACATTATTATTTTCCTTTTTCATTATCATTTTGCAGCATTGATTTTATAAATAAAAGAACGCTGCGTTGTCCTTCCATATATGCACTTTCATGGCTATCTCCTTTAACATTAGTAGTAGCGTGGTAGTGGCATCTCTTTTCTAAATCAAACAAGACTTCTTTGCCTTCGTCTGTATTGAATATAAATTCGTAATTTTTTTTTAACTTTCCAATTAATTGTTCTAGTTGTTTACTTGCTTCCATGTTTTTTCCTTTCTATTACTCTTCTGGGTTTACTAAAGCCTTTGCTTCCTCTGGCAATGCTTTTGCCAATGGTGCTATGTCTCCTCCTGCTTGTGCTACTTGTTGCATCTGTTGCATTTGTTGTTGTTGTTGAGCTTGTTCTTGAGCTTGTTGTCTTTCAGAGTTTACTTGGTTTTGTGATTTCAATAATTTTTGTGGCATACCAACTATGTCTGCTAGATGTTTTACTAGGTTATCAAAATTAACATAATCAAATACTGGTGCTACATTTGCTAATGATCCTAATATTTCTATTGCTCTCATAATAGATTGTAGCTCTGAAGATTTTTGTGCTTTAGCAAGTGGAGATACATATTCAATTTCTACATTTCTTCCAGATAAAAACTCTGGTGCTTCTGGCAACATATTGTTACGGAGCAGTATAGCAAACACTCTATCAATTAATGGTTTTAACAATTCTGATTGCAGTCTACCAAGAACAGGTCCTAGTAATCTCATCTTCTCTTCGTTCCTTTGGATGACTTCTGTTGCTGTCATTTGAGGACCATTCTGCATCATAAGTTGGTTTACATAAAACACAGCACGAATAGCATCTCTTCTTTGCTCTTCCATGTTTAATCCTAATGGATTGTTTGCACCAATGTTTAAAGGTTCAATTCTATCTCTTGTTCCTGATCTATAAAAATTTAATCCGCCAGGTACAGTTCTAACTGGTAATAAGAAACCATCGTCAGGCACTAACAAAGGAGGATCAACTTGTTTTTGTGCTGCTTTAATAGTGGTCTTAGACATTTCATTTAACATCTTTACATCAGGCAAAGCAGTCATCGCAGGAGATCTTCCGTAGATTTCATTGGATGCTTTTAAGTAACGAGGTACTACAAAAGGAAATTCTTTAAATCCAGAAACAGATAATTCGTTTCCATTTTTATATTCTACATAAACAGATTCAAATGGCATATTAGCTTTATCTTTTTTCTTAGGATTAAAATCAGATCTTGGATAAAGTGCGTGGATTAATTCTACTTCTTGGTAAGGATCTTTTTTTGACATTGCCATAATGTCTGGAGAAACTTTATCTCCAAATTTTTGCACCGCACCTCTAGCAGAAAGTTTAAATCTTCTGTATACTGTATCTACTCTTCCCTTATCGTTCTCAGCAATAAACACTTCGTTAATATGTCTAGTTGAGAATTTAATTAAATCATCATCATCTTCTTCAATAAACATTGCTGCTGTACCAAAGGTAATTAGATCGTGGTATAATTCAAAAATTTCTTGTTGGAAGTTAGAACGATTAAACGCAGTGTACATTGTTTCGGTTGCAGACTCTAACCAAAGTTTTGCTTCTTCTTCGTTATCCATATCCTCTTCTTTAAATCGTAAGGTAAACCAAGGGGTAGAAGGGTTAGTCAACATACCATGTAGAGAAGCTGCTAGTAATTCTACTGCTTGAATAGGAGACGAATCAAAAATCATCTCATTTCTTTTATCTCCTCTGGCTCTGGTTTTAGTTACATCAGCTTTTCTTGGTTGCATATAATCTGCAACTTCTTGCCAGTGTGTTTCCCAGTTTTGCCTTTGACCTTGTAGTTTGTCAAATCGTGCTAATAAACTTTTACTTAAATCTGTTTTTGCCATTATGATCCTAATAGACTTTTCTTACCTAGTGTAGCATCTCCCTCTACTCCTGCTGAGCTAGTTAGAATAGTTGCTGATCTTCCTTTTCGTTTTGTTTTAACACTGGATGAATATCCATCTGCATCGGTTGCTGTGCTTTGAGAAACTTCTGCTGCGGTTGGAGCTATAGTAGTAGCTATTGGTTTTGCTACTACTGGAGCTGGCTTTGGTTTTGGTTTTGCCATTACTGACTTTGTTATTGCCGCTACTGCTCCCATGTTAATTAGTCTCTCTAGTTAAGGTAGATTTAGTTTCTGTAACTCTTACTTGCTCTACTTCAGGTTTTTTAATTACTTCTTCTGCTTTTAAAATTACAGGTTCTTCTTTTTTAATTTTTACTTTGGCTTTTTTTGGTTTGATTATTTCTTTTGCTATTTTAATTATGTTTCTAATTCCCATGTTATGATCCTAATAAAGTTTTCTTTTCTATCTCAGCATCGCTGACATCTCCTAAAGGTCCAGTTAGAATCGTAGACTTTCTACCTCTTCTTTTTCTTTCTACTGCCGCTTGTTCTTTAGCAATACTTTCTTTTTCTTCTGCTGAAATTTCTGAAGAAGGCATCTCAGGAGCTGGTGCTACTGGTGGTAGTGATGGCATCTTTGGTGAAAATAATGAACCCATATTTATATTATCCTATAACTATTATCTGCTACATTTTGTGGAGCAGCTTGTCTAGTATTAATTTCTTGAAGTCCCACAGCCAAATACCTCATGGCATCACAGGCGTGTGAACTCCAATCATGTACAGGCTTAGATCTAAACATTCTGTTTTTATCTATGTACTTCCTGTGGTAATGTCTTAACGCATCTATTAATTTTTTGCAATGGTCTATGTCAATGTAGCATCTAGGTAGTGCCATGGCTGTTGCGTGTATACCATCCTCTAGTGGAATTTTTGGCACAACTTTAAATATAATTCCTAACTGATAAGCTACTTCCCTTCTGGTTTTTCCATTACTAAATTCCATTACCTCTATATCATGTGGACCAAAGTGATCCTTGTAGATGTACTCTTTGGAATTTATTACTTCTATAAAATGGGGTAATCCTTGTTTTCGTTCTTCATAGTAATCTACAATATTAATTGCTGAACCTAGTTGTTGATAAAATATAATAGCAGTGTGGTCTGAAACTCCTATATCCCATGCGGTAGAGACTGGCAAAGAAGGATCGTAAGGTACTCTAGTAATCTGCCTTTTGTCATCCATCTTTTGCATAACCTCTCCGTATACAGCTCCTTCAATGTTAGCTATCCAATCACATTCAAACTCTTGCTTGAACTTGTTATCTCCCATAATCTCTTTTGCTTTTTCCAATTCTTCCTCATCTACTATTTTGGTTTTGCTTGCCTGTGCTTTAAAATAAAACCAATCACTATGGTTCTTTTGTGCGTGCTGGTACATATCGTAAAAGTTGTTATTCATTCCTTGTGGTGTACCTATAAATACGCAGTAGCCTTTTCTATCGGATAGAGCAGGTCTAATAATTTCTGGGAACAATCGTTCTGTTACATTGGCATACTCATCTATGACGCAACCATCCAAATAGATACCTCTAAGACCATCGCAGTTCTCTGAGCCTAGTAGGGTTATCCTAGAGCCATTAGGCAAGTCTACACGCAGCTCTGTCTCATTAAAGCGTACTCCTGGGATCTTATCACTAAACTGCTTGATGTAATCCCAAGCAATAGATTTAGCTTGTTTAAAGGTAGGTGCAATATAAGCAAACCTAGGGTTCTTGAGTTTGGATTGTAATGCGGTCATTAATAAATGATTAATCATCATTACTGTTTTACCAAATCTTCTATGGCAGACTAAGACCGACCAACGTTTTTCTAGCATCTTAGAATGTAAAAACTTCTGATGTTTTCTGGCAGTATAAGGAATAACTATATTCATTAATGTAACATGGTGTCTATTGTTCCACTGGTAGGTGTAAAGTCAAAAGATAACTCTGCCATAACCCAGCTAATATATAAATCAGCTATGTCTTTGTTAGGAAAGCCTGTGATCTTAATAACTACATTGTTAGTTTCAGGTTCTATAAATACTACAGATTGTATGTCTTTGCTATCGTATTCCATACATATGGTATTATTTTATTTACAAAAGGAGGTCTACCAAAAAAAGGGGGTGGGTTGTTTTGTGGATAGGGGGTGACTGGCTGTGTGTGAGCGTGGAAAAATCCCATGTATATATATAATATAAACGGCGGTCGCTTTATGGGGGGTAGGGGGGGTAGGCAAAACAAAAAACAAGTACGCACGCAGGCAAAACATTTAATCTATAGCATTTGTAGCTTCCGATAATATAAAGTTATCAGTCATTAATAAAATAAAGCCAGGTGTTAAGCCTGGTCCTACAATAATAGAATAGATCACCGAATATTTAATATGATTAAGCAAATGAGCGATGTATTAAAGGATACTAACTATTCAATCTCTTTACTCTCTTCACTCTCTTTAATAATACAGCGTAAAACATACGCTTTAAAATAGAAGTGTTTAAATTCAATGACTTAATATTTTAATCAATTTTTTATATTGACCTATTAACCAAAATAGTTAGAGTGTATTTAATAAACAAAACAAACAAAGGGAAACAAAATGTATCAAATAGACCATAAAGACGCTTTTGAAAATGCAATATCTAAAGGATTAAATATACCTACTGATTTTATGTATGTGTATTCAAAAGACAATAAAGACTATTTCAAAAATATAATGGACAGAAGTTATATAAATTTTGAAAATGACAGTACAAACAAAAACAAAGGAGACAAATAAAATGAGCATAACAAAAAAACATCTAAACCAATTAGAAAAGGATTTAGTTGATGAGTTAAATTCTAATAAAAAAGAAATATTAAAATGTATTAATCCTATTTGCCTTACTCCTGTTTTATATGTAGCTATTTGGTGGGGAAATAAGCATACTTCTGGATCTATACTTATATCTGCTATATCATTTAGACGTGTTGATATATTAATATCTGGATGGGCTCTCCACCAGCTTGTATCTGTGTCTGGTTCCTTATGATCTATTATAAACTTTTTAAATTTTTGGGGTATGCTATTGCCTGTGTAAAAGAGGGGGTTGGGTTTATTTGAACTAACATTATAGTTTGCTTTATCTAATGCATCATATGTAGTTGTTATTTTAATTATAGGTTCTTTATTAATCAGCTTAGGCATCAGGCCAGACTCTTCTAGACATTCTCTAAAAGCTGATTGTTTTGCTGTTTCACCGTCATCAATTCTACCCTTAGGCATATCATATATGCCTTTACTTCTTTTTCTGTGTTTTGGCAATGCAACCAATCCTAATATTTCCGGATTATTGTTTTTATTTCTAAAAATTATGATTCCTGATGCTGTTATGTTATTTTCATTTTTCATAAGTCACTTAGTTATTAAAGATAGTTTTTTATTAATTTACAAATATTTTAAAAATTATTAATTGCTGTTAATGGATTTAGATATATGCTTTCTAAATCTGAAATATTATTTTCACAAGCATATTCAGAAATAATAGTCATCATCAATTCAAAAAATTCCATATAATTATCAGAAACTAGATCCATGCTAAAGTCAGGATATCTAGATAGATATGTTAAATAATTATCGTAAGGATTATCTCCGCCACTAGCCATGTTTGTTTCAATCCAATTACCAAAAGAATTAGACACCTTTTTGTAGTACATGTCGCCTTTGGCGTTTCCAAAGTCACAAGGGTCAGAGCCTCTTCCACCAAAGCCTCCCGGTCCTTCGCCACCACCACCGCCGCTCCTAGGCGGTTTAACAGGTGGAAGTTGTCCACCACCGACTCCGGAACCAAAGTCAAAGTCAGCATATCGACCGGTCTCTCTGAATTCTTTTAATATAATCTTTCTTAATTGCTTTCTAGTTATTTTCATTTTAACTTCCATCTTGTAAATTTGTTAACTGCCTCTAATGATTCTAGTATAACAATTTTTACTGGGTTTGTATCTTGAACAGAATTCATTTTATACCTTGCGGCATCAGTCCAGTAACCTTTCACTTCAATATAAGTATCATAATCCGGTAGATAAAAATCAGGTATATAATTTCTTTTGCGTCCGGTTTTAGAATAATAAGGAAGCTTCATATCTTCTCTGCGATCCCATATTATCTTAAGGTGATCTAACCTTTTAGCCATGGCAACTTCCCATGTACTATCCATTAAAACTAAGCTACCGTCTTTGCACTTATACTTAGATTGCTTACTCCATAGCTTTTTCTTTTTCTTCTTCCTTTTCTTTTGTAAAAGTTTA